>ERZ808258.67-NODE-67-length-54618-cov-13.981434_pt1 | contig 54618 bp, 83 predicted proteins | sample MGYA00521280_ERZ808258 | MGnify/ENA primary metagenome ERZ808258 (study PRJEB31516, sample SAMN03275585) | gut metagenome | biome: mammalia-associated habitat; material: feces | host: Papio cynocephalus | place: Kenya | collected 2012-07-19 ...
GTCTGTCTGTCTGTCTGTCTGTCTGTCTGTCTGTCTGTCTGTCTGTCTGTCTGTCAAGATTGTGTTGTCAGATTTTTGACTGTCAAGGTATTTTACATACTTTCTTGCACCACTAACGCAATTTGCCACCTCTTTACTTATCAATGGAAATCCATACTTTTCACAAACCTGCGCAGGTGAAAACTCAGGATATAAAAACACAAGGTTATCAAAAGTCTCGGCAAATTCCTTTAGCTCTGGGTATTGCGTCGGAACATCAACAAACACCAGCGGAATATCTTTATATTTGCAGACATTGCGTACAATATCGACTAAAACTGTACTGTCTTTTCCACCACTGAAACTGACGTAAACGCCATCTTCGCCAAAACGGTCAACCCATTCTGTTATCCTCCGTGCGGTCATTTTGATTTTTGCAGACAAAGGAAGTGATTGCATCTGATACAGGTCTGTCATTGTATGCTTATTTTCTTTATTCATTCTTACCGCCTTTCAGTTGATCAGCAATTTTTTCAAGCTGTTTTATAATTTTATTTCCGCTGCAGGTATAAGGAACAACCTCGTCAGCTTTTCGTAGAAAATCATCAATTCCCCTGTTATAACCATTGGAAAAATTCGTTTTATTAAGGTTTCTCATGGCTTTTAGTTCTTCTAGCCATTCTGCAAGCTGTTCATGTTCTTCTGCACATTTAATACAGGATTGATACATCATTCCGTTATGCTCGAATTTCGCATAATATCTCTGTTCCTTGGCTTTTTCTCTTGCGTGTTCTATTGCTTCGTCAATCGTCATACTTGGCACCTGCCTTTACAATTTCGATTGCCTTGCAAATAATTCCTTTAATTCCAAAATCTACGGAATTATATCTGCCTTCTAAATCTTCCAACTGTTCTACAACCTTATCAATATCATAGGTGATTGGATAATCGCGCAATGCATAAATTACATCTTGCATATCTTCCGCATCACCAAACATAACCGATTTTTCAAATGCATCAGCATCAATCAGTCTCATTCTTCATCACTCCAATCTAATTTTTGACCGCAATTATCACAATATTTAATGTCGGTATCTTTGTAGCCATCATCACACAATAGTTCTCCGCAAGTAGGACAATACCATTCAAATGGAATCCTCTCTCCACTATTTTTCACTTTCCTTGGAACTTGCTTTTCAAGTACCTGTATTGCCATATCAACAGATTCTTGCAACATCACATAGCCACTTGTTGGCTTATTGCTTTTAAGACATTTAATAGCTTCTGCTTCGTTGCGTATTAGTTTTTCACTCTCTGTCATATTATTCCTCACTTTCCGGCTTATCACACCGCTCAAACTCGATAACCCACACCCACCATCAATCTTTTCTATGCTTTTTCCCATGACATTTATAGCATAACCATATAACATCTAAAGGCCTTGAATAGTCATCATGATGTGCAGTCAATCTTACTTTTCTACCGCATTCCTCACAAAATTCTGGTTTTACAACATCACCACGTTTTACAGCATTATTTAATTTTCTCCTTGCTACATACTTTTCATCTTTTTCTCTTTCACGATTACGGTCACGCTCTCTGAATTTTTCAATATCCGCTTTCCTCGCACGTTCCATATACCTTTGATTATTTTCTCTTGCAGTATCCTTATTTCTCGTTCTTATGCTTTCTTTGCAATGACATTTCTTACATTCTGGCGTAATTCCAAGAATCGTCCGCTTATTCTTATAAAATTCCTCATACGGCTTAAACTCTTTACATATTCCGCATTGATATAATGTAATACCGTCTTTTACAATAGTTTTTCTTCTCCTTGCGTTATTGACGATTCCTTTATGAGAATCACTCATTTTCTTTTTACTTTCTTCTGAATGTGGCGTATCATGCATTTTGTATTTCCTCCGGCTTATCAATTTTCACAAATTCTATCACGAAAACGTAAGGATTCGCATCCCAACCATAGCAGTCAAGGTCGGATTTCTTGATGGTGGAGTTCCAAAGTTTTTCCCATTCCATCATCATTTCATCACATTGACTGCACTGTTCTTCTGTCCCATAACAGCACTGCGAACCGCTTTCTCCGTATGTATTAAGACAATCCCAACAATCAGGATAAACTCCCTCTTTTATCACATTAACCGGCTTCATCTCCTGCAGCCGCTCTACCCTCACATCCGTAACCTTAATCCAGATACGCGTGGCTTCTTTTGGCATGTGAATGGATGGGTGCCACTTCGCGTCTCCGCTTATTTCATCTGTTGCCCGATACATGTAGCAACCACAAGTTTTATCCAAAACGCTTTTCTTTGGCTCTTTGGGGCAATTTCCTCTTTCGTCTCCATCACAGTTCCGACATTCAAAACGCTCCCATGTTTCCCGAATGTACAGGATATCTCCAGGCTGATATGGCTGTGTTCTGATACAAGGTTCGTTCTTGCCGTTATACAGCATCGATCCATCTTTGATGTAGCCAGTCCATTTAGGATTCTTTCCAGAAAGAAATTTTACCAACCGCCTTGTGCAAGTCTTTCTCCCGTCCAGAATCGCCCGAACATTTCTGTATTAAACAATATTGGTTTCATACTCATTCGCCGTTCCTCCTTTCTAATTCCCCTAGAATTTTCTCGGCTTTAGCAATGTGTTCGTTACATTTTTCATGCAATAAACTTATTATTAAAAAATAAAATTTTATTACCGCAAGATGAAACTTAAATCTAACTCCATTCATTTTTATCCCTCTATTTCTGCTTCTGATTGCAACCAATCCAAGCAACTGATCTGTCCTTCGTATTCCTCTCCGAATGTGTTTTTAAATCCAACAAGAAATTCTGATAGTTCTTCATACGGCATATTCCTTATTTTGTCGGCATTGGTCTTTCTGCTATTACATCTGCAGCAAGGCTCATCGTCTCTTGAATTGCTGTTGTGCTGGCAGTTGCAAGTATGATTAGTTTCATAATTCTGTATGCTTGCCACTTCTGTAAAAGCTGTGAGCATATCAGAAAAGTATTTCAGCATACTATCTCTGTCGATGTTGTGCTTATCTGCCATAGCACATACACTTGCCAATGTGTCGGTTACTATGTTCTGTAAATCTTCCATTTCTTTATCTGTGAGATCGCTCTGCTTATCACTCATTTTCTCCACCTCTCAATTCTTCAAAATAAAATTTCACATCATCCGACACATATTTAACTATTCCAAACCGCTCCGCCACTTGATATGGTATGCTATCACGCATAAGTCTTTTGTGTATTTCAGACAAGTAATTTCTAAATCCCTCGACATCTAAAGTGGATTTATAGTGGTTACAACTCCTGCAAGCTGGCATGTAATTTGAAATGTCGTCTGCTCCACCTATCCTAAGCGGTGTTGCATGGTCTACCTGCATATCTTTGTAAGCTATTTCTGTACCACAGTAAGCGCAATGTCCGTTATACATGAGATATACAGATTGTCTTACTTTTTTAGGTATTGCTTTTCTTTTACTCATTACTACCTCTCAATTCTTTCAGTTTTGCTTCTGCTTCTGATTTTGTGAGGAATACTGTTTTACCAAATTCCATAACATCAATTTGACCTGAAAAAGTCCCATCATTTGATTCATAATCGCAAAACAGTATAACTCCTCCATCTTCAAAACAATCCAAATGAAAGTCTTCAACCGTAAACTCGTCTACGTCTTTTCCAAATCCTGCGAAATCAAGAAAAATTTTATCTCCCACCCTGCAAGGCAACTTGATAAGTCTGCCCTGTTCCTCTAAGTCCTCATATTCAGCTAATTTTTCCGCAGCTGATACATAATCGTGTTCTTTTACCCACACGTCAGATTCTCCATCCGGAACATTATAAATTCTTTCTGTCAATTTTTCCATTACTGCTCCTTTCTGCATTTGATTATCTGGTCAATGTATTCCTGGCAATCAATCACGCATTCTTCCTGTGTTTTGAATTTGATACCATTCCACAAACTGTTGTACCTTATATCTCTTTCATCGTTGGATGATATGCAGTAATACCAGCTATCGTAATTAGAAGAATAGTTTATATGGCACTCAAACTTTTTGTACTTGCCTTTGTAAAATTTGCTACTATCAAATCTTCTTGTAACATCTTTAAGTCGCATATATTCATCTCCTCACTAATTATCGTTTTTCTCTTTCTTCTTGACATCTACAAAGCTATCAGCAATAGCTTCTTTAATAATCAAAGCATTGTATCTTTCAAGGCTGATTGTTACTGTTCTATCTTCGTATTCTCTTTCATTTCCTAAAATATCTTTGTATTTAGCCATATAATCTCCTTTCTAAAACGGGCATTCGTTTGGGTTTCTTAGTAACCATTCCTTTCCCGGCTCTGCAACGTCCACATTTGCGTTTCTAGCGACTTTTTTCATCTTCTCGATAAATAAGTCCTTATCTGCATTTTCACTCGATAAATGGCACATAATCACATTCTGCAAATCATTTGAATTGTTCGATTTTACAAACTCGCAAGCGGTGTCAATGGATAAGTGACCTTTGAAAACGTGTCTTGTCTTTGGGTCATTGTCCTTATCAACTAAATCCTTGTCATAATCAACGCCCAAGAGAATGTGATTGATGCCTTTGAATTTCCATTTGATTAGTTCACAATCGGTAATATAAAGCATTTTACCCATCTCTTTGTGTGTAATCAGAAATCCGTATATTGGGCAAGGTTCGCCATTTGCGTGTGTATGCGTCCATCTGCCATCTAATGTCGTTAAATCAAATGCCTGTATTCTAAAATCTCCATTGCCAATTTTCATAGGCTTTTCAGTTATGTATGGTTCAAATACAGGTATTCCCATATCATTAAAATCTTTTACCGACTTGCTATGATCGGAATGAGCGTGGCTGACTATACAGCCAACCACACTTCTTATATTCCAATTCAAGCCTTTCTTAATCTCCTTAATCGGTATTCCGCAATCAAGGATAAGCGTTTCTCCGTTGTCGGAAGTCAGCAAATAACAATTCCCTGCTGACGATGAGCCTAAGCATTTTAATCTCATGCTCACACCTCGATTTCATCATCCTGCGGAAACCGAAAATACTCGCTCGTTGCTTCTTTGAATTTTTCATTACTTAGAATTCTCAACGATTCTTCAAAACGCTGTGAATTAGCCATATGATGATAGAACTCATTATTTTCATATTTTTCTCTAAAAATTTCCATAGCCTTAATTGCCTTTTCTTCGGTTGAATAAATTCCAATTACACATCTTTCGTCACCCACTTTTGCAATAACGCTTTCATATTCAACATATAAAACTGCCTTTTCGTAAGGGAAATCTACTATTCCGTCCTGTGAAATTACTCTCATCCGAAAAACTCCTTTCTGACATCAACTACCTTACACTTTAATTTGTAACCCCAATCATCAATCGGCGGTCTTTTACTCGGACAGCAGATAAAATCTCTGCATATCCGAGGGCGAACCGCATATATTGCACATTTCTCTTTTTGCTTGCTATTATCAAGAAACGGGCATGTCATATCGATGTTTTCTTGTGAAAATGGATATGCGCGCTTCTGTTCTTTGATATGTCTCTTTGCTATGTATCTGTGGATTGCATCTATCTCATTTTTAGTCATGGGAAGTACGTTGCTGCAACAATTTCCACACTGGGTACATTCGCCATTGCAGGTCAAATCATATGTGCCGCTGGAAAACTCTTTCATCATTTGCTCAATGCTTCCATTTTTCATAAGCCGTTACTCTTTCAGAAAACTTGGTTCTGCTGCCGCTTCGGTTGCTTCTACATCGATTACTTCATCTTCCGGGAAATCTACTGAGTTTGCGTTTTCTTTAACTTCTGATTCCACATATTTTTCAATGTCCTGTTCTACATCATTAACGGTAGCCATTTCCTCGCTTGCATATAACCCTTGAAATCTATCTGGGAACGCTTCTCTTAATGCCTGAACAACAGCTACTTTTCTAATCATCGTTCCCGGTTTCTTCGCCCACTGGATATTTAATGAACCGTCTTTTTTGCGACCTGCGTATTCGTCAAATGAAACAGACTGATATTCCGGTTCTTTGCCTTTGATAAATACTTTTGCCCATCCACCAACAAGTTTTTCTTTTGGCAGAACCATGGAACCCTCTCGCTCTTCGACTGTTCCATCCTCTTTTAAAACAATAACTCCTGCTTTCTTTCCGTTATAATTTGGGTTGGAATCTGCTCTCTTTGTAAAAACATCCTTTCCTGTTACAATGGCTGCGGGGTCACTATTTCCATATTTGATTAAATACGCTTCTTTCAAAAATGGATTCAAGTGCTGATATTTGCAAAGAGACATAAACATCATTACTTCGCCGTCAGATACGTTTCCGCCGCCGCTAACAAGGTATTTTCGAATCATATTCGGAGAAATCTTAACAAGCTCTCCGTTTGCTTCGTATTCTACAATCTGTGTATTCTCTGCCATAATTACTTTTCCTCTCTTTCTAATATCTCTTTTACATATAAATCCATTGAATGACATAGCTTAATGCAATTACCATGTGATGCATGGTTTTTCCAAGCATTATATTTTTCATAGAATTTCTGCTCTGTCATTCTCCCGGAATTAACACGTTTCGCCCATAATCTTATTTTCTTTTTGATTCTTCTCTTGTTTGAACCATTTAGCTTTCGTATGTATTTACCGTCATTTGTGACATAATGATGAAATCCTGTGAACAACATACCGTTTTTAAATGGTATAATCTGTGTTTTTCCATTCAGTAATAGACCAAGACTTTCCACAAACTGATTTATGCATTCAAGACACCATTTCAGATATCTTTTATCATGATGGATCAAATAAAAATCATCCATGTATCTTCCATACAGCTTTATGCCCAACTCGTTTATGATAAAATGGTCTAAACCATCCAGCATAAGCAATGCATATACCTGCGCTACTTGATTACCAAGCGGCAATCCAAGACAATCGGTGCTGTCAATAAATAAGTGATTGAGCCATCTTGTGTAGTCTTCCGAAAAATAATAATCAACTATATCTTTCAGCACTTCGTGGTCTATTTGATAGAAAAATTTTGTGATATCGCATTTCAAAATCCACCCGTCAAGACCATGCTTGCTATAAAATTCAAGCATATGTTCTTTTAAACAATCCATTCCAAAATGCGTACCCTTTCCTATCTGCCCGGCATAATTTGTCCTGATAAATTCATCTTCCAGCCTTGGATGAAGGATATTATCGCAAAGGCAATGTTGCACTACTTTATCTTTAAAAGAACACGATTTAATCACTCTTTCTTTAGGCTCATATACCTTAAACTCATTGTACGGATTCATCCGATATGTTTGATTTTCAAGCTGTTCTTTCAAAATATGTAGTCCTTCAAGGCTCATCGTCTGAAACCTTGCACTGTTGCCATTAAATCCTTTGCCTGCTTTAGCCTTTTTATAAGCCTTATACAGATTCCCGTAATCACATATAACGTCTTTATCCATAGTAAAAAATCCTTTGTATTTACCCTATGAGGGAAGGTCTTGCACTTTTTTGTATCTTTTCCTGATTTCGGCTTATTGCCTACTCTTTCTGTCTGCTTGATACAGAATGGACGAACACCGTTGTTGTTGTTACAGTTGTTGTTGTTGATATTGCCGGACGGAGCAACAACGGTTTATACAGTGCAAAACCTATATTTTTTATCTTTCTTTATCTTTACTTCTCCAAGCAATAGCCATGTGCTTAATATCAGAAACCATTTTCGACCAGTATTCCATGCTCTTTTCGTTGATTATATTTAGTTTCATCGATAATTCGATGTAAAAAAGCAATTCATCACAATGTGTTATTGCTTTGGTTTGTAATTCCGACCGCTCCCTGCGGTACAACTTCAAATCAGTTCGATTCGCTTCATACAAATATTCATAGATTTCAAGTGATTTGTTCTGCATCTTATCCACAAGCGAAAATCTGTACTTTTTCGGATATCTATTGCAATTTGAAGTTATGCGCAAGGTATGTTCTGCCAAATCCTTTGATTTCAAAATCACTTTAAGTTCCGTTTCTGCCATTTACTTATTCCTCTGATTCAAAGATTGCAGAAGAAAAGATACAAACCGGACGAACACCGTAGTCGAAGTTACAGCGGCCGTTGAAGATACCGCCGGACGGAGCAACAACGGTAACTTGTCTCTCATATCCATTGCAAGGTGTGCTCCACGGGCTAATAAGCCACCACCAGCAATCATCTGTGTTAGGGATAAGGCTTCTATACTTTCTGTATTCGTCAACAGTAAGCAGTGATACCTTGTCTGCGCAATAGTCATACTCTGTCTGACCGTCAAGAGAAATCAAATCTCTATTAAATTCGATAAGATTATCTTCTCCGATCTCATCCGCGATTCTATCGATGAAATCTGTATTAAGGTATTCTCTTAACTGGCTCTTGAGCCAGTCGTTGGATTCTTTGTCGAATTTCATTTCTTCATCCAGTTTATCTGCGACACACATATATCCGCTATCGCTGATATTAAGGATTTTCCAATTAAGACCTGCAAGCTCAAATGTATCTCCGATTTTCAAGCCGGATGGAATTTTTACAGATTTTGAAGTTCCTTTAAGAATAGCCACTTCATTTCTTAACTCATTGATCTGTTCCTGCAACATTTTCATCGTTAAATTAGTAGCCATAATCATTCTCCTTTCTTTGATACAAAGATATTAGATTTCAAGATACAAACCGGACGAACACCGTTGTCGTAGTCACAGCTGTCGTCGCCGAAATTGCCGGACGGAGCAACAACGGTCATTGAATATTCGCGCCCACGATCTTTTGTGCTCCAAGGCGTACAAGTCCACCACCAATCATCCAGATCTTTATTAACAAGCAAGTCATTGTATCTTCTTGCTTCGTTAAAGGTAATTGGTCTAACCTTGCAGGTGCAATCCTTATATTCGCGCTGCATATCAACAGAAGTCAGGTCAACCGAATGTTCCACGATATTTTCTGCGCTGACTTCTGATTCAATAACCGGCTGGATATCTCTCTCAATAACTTTCTTAAGGTTTGACTTGTTGTAATCTTTTGAATCTCTGTCGAAAACAACATTTTCTGCCATAAATCCTTTAGAGATTACTTTCGCAGTGTTTCCTACATGATCCAAAACGATAAAATCATGTTTGCCGATCTTGAATGTTTCTCCCGGCTTCAGTTCTGATAACTGCACCTTATCGGGTTTTGCGCTAGTCAGCCTTTCAAAAGCTAATTTTGCACCAACATAGAAATCATATTCATCTGCCGGATTACAACGTGCGATAGCTTTCTCTCCTGTTGTCTTGTCCAGCGCGATAACCTCACGGTCTTTGCTGTAAATAACAATGGTTTCATTTACCGGCTCAAGATCGTTTTCATCAAAATGCCAAATATAATTTGCTTTAGAATCATACACAGAATATCTTCTAAATAATGTTATTCCTTCGATTTTTACAATCTTACCCATCAAATGATCCATTTCCCCTTCGTCACTCCAATAGCTAGGTCTTTTTTTGAATTTCTTTACTCTTACCTTGTCTCCTACTTTAAATCTCATTTTTTTCCTCGCTTTCTGCTGACAATTTAATTTCAGCCATATAAATTGTTTCGATGCATTTGGGCATCACGTGAAAAGTAACGTCAGTGCCGTAAATAACGCTTTTAAAAATCAAAGCACCTTTCTTACTGATTCCTGCAAAATAACCTGCATGACATCTTCCAGATGCATTGAAAACAACATAATTTCCTTCGCGGATTTCTTTTCCGTCTGTAGTCAGTACCATCACTGTGGTTTCCCTTTTAATTTCCATTTCTACCTCCTACTCGATTTTTAGTTTTTTATCGGTTACGATCAGTGCAATTAACTGAAATTTAACCATTTCAGAAACCGTTTTCAGATTTTCGCTGTCAAGGCTCTCTGCATCATCAAGAATTATCGGCATTGAAATACCTTTGATTTTCTGAAATGAACTGCAAATATCGATTTTTCCGAGGATTCTGTTGCCCTTGTTGCTAGAGATGTCAAGAATCGATTTACCATCAACCATAGGAATACAACAGTTCTTGTATTCGCCATTCTTGACGTAGTCAAACAGTTTCCATTTAACCAGTGAAAAGTGTTTGTTGACTTCTCCGGTCAATCTTTCGTTCTTGCACTTATCAAGCTGTTTCAGCAGATACAGGATTTTTTCTGCCGTTGTGACAGCCTGTTCCGCATTTTTCTGTTCTTCTTTCCACTTAGCAATCTGATTGTCAATATCCGCAGTATCTGCTGCCGATAATTGACTATTGCAGTCAGCAATCTGTTTTCTGATTTCGCTTTCCTGCTGCTTCAACTCTGCTTTCAGTCCGGCTGTAGAATCAAACCGCTTCATTGTTTCTTCACACTCTGCGATTTTTTTCTCGATTTCTTTGTATTCATCAGTCTGCGAAACGTCCACAGAATCCGGCAAAGAATTGTATTTTTCTTTCAGTTCCGCTTGTTTTAATTCTGCTTCTCTGATCTCTTTTTCCAGTCGTTCAACCGTCTCTCTGTCTGCTTCAATCTCTGCAAGGCATTCTTCTTTGGTCTTTTTGAAAAGATTTCCGTTTGCTTCGATAGCTTTTAATTCTTCTGCCCTGTGGATTTCAAATTCGGCTATCATGGCTTCTTTTCTACACTGCGGCAACTCTTGACCGCAATACGGACAAACAAGGCTGTTTTCGTCAAATACACGTTCCTTTGCCTGCTTCCATTTTTCAGCCTGATCTTTTCTACCCGCTTCTGCTGTATCTGCCTTATCTGACATGGCTGTCATGTGCGTAGCAACACGTTCTAACTCATGGTTGAGTTTTCCGACTTCAATTCCGGCAAGTGCCAGTTCCTTGCTTGCATCATCTTTATTCTTTCGCACTTCTGAATTTGCCTTATTCTGCATATCAGACAGATCAAATCTGAGTTTCAAAGCATCGGAGCTTGCTTTGTCGTATGCCACAAGTAGCCCTTCTGCGCCGCTTTGCTTTTCGATGCAGTCTGCAAGCTGATCTTCCAATGCTTTCTTTTTCAGTTCTACTTCCGCAAGGTCAAGCTCCTGCTTCTGCTCGATCAGTTCCATGCCGCCATCAATTTTTGATTTCCTGTCGGCGGAAATATCTTTCCCATCTTTGACAGCCTTATTGTTCATGGCTTTCAGTTCTTCCGCGGTATATTTCTCTAATAGCGGAACCAGTTCTGATAATTCAGCATTCCCGGATGCGATATCGTGATCTGTGATACCGTCAACAAGTGAGAACAGAATAGATCTCATATCATCCGGCTTCTTTGCAAGAAATGCGTTCGGAATAACGTACATCTTGTCGGTTTTTGGTACGATTTCAAAATACTCATTGAATGCTGTAAGCGTTTTCGGAACGCCGTTGATATCGTAAGAGTTATCATCCTTGTATGAAATCTCGTCTTTTCCATACTTTCTTTTCTGCGTTTTTGTGGCAACGACTTCTTTTTCGTCCATGTCAAATACGGCTGTTACAAACACGTCCATATCATCTACAGGCTTTCCGCCAACGGTTCTTCTGACCGCCGGATTGTCGTGCATATCATAATCGCAGTTGAACAGAAGCCATAAGATAGCTGTTGCGATTGTGGACTTTCCCTCTGCATTCATGCCGGAAATCTTGGTAAAATCCGTGAAATCCGCTTTAAATGAGCCAAATTTCATGAAGTTCGATAATTCGATTGACTTAATTTTCAGTGTTTTCATTTACTCTACCTCCGAGATTCTTCCGTCAGAGATAACATAACTAACGCCCAAGAGGTCTGCGATTGCCTGTAGTTCTTCAACCGACATTTGGTTAAAATCTGTTACAATTTTCATTTTCGTTTTCTCCTTTTCTTCCTATTTACAAGTGTTTTTGTCTGCCCTGTTTTGGCATTTTTGATTTTTACGTGTGTTTCATTCCCCCACACGTAAAACCAGTCTTTTCCGATTGCAAGCATTGTTCTCTGCTTGACTTTTCTTGATACGCCCATAGGCTATTCCCCGCTACTATCGTTGGTATCATCATTTTTTAGTGATACGGCGGCGTAAATAATAGTTGCTACAAGTTCAATCAAAAGTGTTGCGGCTACACCGCACCAGAACGGTGGTATGTACATACTAAATCACTTCCCTTTCCATCTTTCTAACTCTGCGCTTCTGTCAAGTATCTTCCGCGCATAGTCGCTTATATATCCGTTTTCTGCTTTCTCTACGGCATTAGATTCGCCGTTGTAGACCATCAGCACCAGTGCCACATCTTCATACCTGTTAAACAGTTCATACAGGTAATTCGCACCAATATGAATGTTGTCCGTTTCACTCCAAATATCATCGGCTCCGATTTCTGCCATGCGCCCTGTATGCCATCTCTCTGAAATCTGCATCAGACCTTTGCAGTCTCCATTTTCAGCTTTGGGATTTCCACTGCTTTCTGCTTCAATCATTGCCATAAGAAGTTCCGGGCAGATATCATACATTTCTCCGTACTCGTAGCACGAAACCTGTGCTTCAACGCTGATATGCGTCGGTTCGATTTCTTCCTTTGCCATAGCGGGCTGTGGCAGCACCAGTGAAGCGGCTAATGCGATTACTAACATTTTCGTTTTCTTCATGCCGATACCTCTTCTTTTTCCATTTCCGGCACAACTCCGATTTCTTTCAGGCGGTTGTACAGGAACAGTCTGCCTTTTTGCGTCCACACGGTCGATAGCTTTGTGCCAGTGGTTCCGTTTGCCTTTTCGTAATCGTAGGTTTTGTTCTGCACATATCCCTTGCCCTGGTATTCTGCGTATAAAATCCACTGTTCGCCGACTTTCCTCTGAATACCTGCGCGGCTCAAAATCCGATTGAACGAAACAGCGGATAAGCCGTAGTCCTGCGCAATCTGCGTAACGGTCATGCAGTCGTTCGATGATAAAATCCTGTCTGCATAGTCTGCTTTCGGTGTGAGTTCTGTAATTACCTTATCCATCTGCTGTACGGAATCTTCTAACTGCTTTATTTCTTCTTCCTTTTGGGCAAGCAACTTCTGCGCTTCTACTACAGCAAGTGCTATCAGTTCATTTCCAGTAGGCACATGCGCCTTAATAGCATCTTCCATTTCGTGAAAACGGTTGATGTACTTTGCCGTAAACTCCGTACCTTTAACACCTGTAAGCTTGTGTGCGATAAATTCGCAACCTTTCTTTGTTACTTGATAGCATGGCATCTTCTTGTTTTGGCTGTTTATATAGGTACTTTCTGTGAAAAAATCGGACTGGGGAATTTTCCCCTCTCCTAATTGTTCCGCATATCTTCTTATGTCTTTCAGCAATTCGTTATGCTGTTTTCCTACCATTTCAGCCACTTCTCTGCTATCAATGAATTTCTGTTCAAGTGTTTCCATTCATTACCTTCCTTTCCTATCTGCGGTAGGCTTATAATTATCTCCGATGAATGCATGAGTAATAGCATCTTTAATTACTACATGCTGATTCTCTGCGTTTAAAGACTGCTCAATACGTTTCAGTGTACCGTCAATACTTTTGAGCGTATTGAGCATTTCTTTTAGTGCTATCAAAACTCCCGTCACTACATTAGCTCCTTTCCTGTTCAAGTGCGGATATACTACATGGGTTAAAATAATGTAGGATTCTTGAACACTCTTTTTTCTTCTGCGAGCGTTTGGTTCGTAACCGCCAAGTTATCATCAACCAAATGCTCAATGAGGAATGTTCTTTTTACAACTCTTGTTCCATCTCTGCATACTTGCGAAATGTGCAAATACATCTTTCCGTCTTTGCAAAACGGAATAACAAACATACTGTTCAAAAATTTCCACTTTACAAAATGCTTATTAAAAAACGAAACTGCACGCATCTTTGCTTTTCTCAATATTTCAGCTCCTTTCCTGTGAAATAATTGCAAAAGTTAAGCATCGTTTAACTTTCAAGCAAAAAAATAATCGCTATAGTCAACTATTTTGATACAAAGTAGCTCGCTCCATTTTACAATATCGCTTTGAGAAAATTCTGTTTTACAGTTTAGTTTCTTTGATACTGAATTTTCTGAAACGCCTAGTTCATTAGCAAATGCACTTTGACTACCAAATTTTTCAACTATGCGACCTTTTAATTTACTATACGAGTAAACCATTATTGCTATTCCCCCTTTCTTTTTTATCTTGATACAAGTTTAACGCCGTTTAACCATATTGTCAAGCAAAAAGTTTAACTTTATTTAACTTTTTAATTGAAAGTTTAACGCCGTCGTGTTATTATATTGTTATCACTTAAGAAAGGAGAAAAGCATATGAAATGTGAAATCACAGCAAAAAGGTTAAGAAAAGCACTTGACGAATGCAATATGAAGCCACAAGAACTTGCTGATAAAGCAGGAATAAATAAGGCTTCTGTAAGTCAATATCTTAGCGGCTCACACGCCCCGTCTAATATTAGCAGCGGAAAAATGGGTAAAGTGCTAGGAGTTGAACCTTTATGGCTAATGAGGTTTGATGTTGAACAGAAAAAGAATTTAGATGCTAAAGAAGCAACTAGAGATTTAGAACTTATCGAAAAGTTTTCTATGTTAGATAACAGAGATAAGGAAATAGTTTTAAACATGATAAACACCATGATTTCAAACAAGAAGAAGTGAGGTTATCCCCACTTCTTAAGAAAAAGTTTTATGAATGTATGCAGGTACTCTAAAGTGCCTGCATCATTTATTTTTGAGATTGTTTCTGTGATTTCGCTTATGTAATGTTTTTTGGCTTCTCCATCGTCCATATTTTCCCCTTTCACACATTTTGCGTGAGCCTGTTGTCGGGACAAGCCCACGCGCCAGAGATTGATTGCGCCCTGTACATCTGCAAGGCGTATTTGTACAATAGCACTTCTTTTCGGCAGATTCAAGTGAATTTCATCGACAGTTCTTTCAGAAAACTAAGTTGTGGCAAAGTTGAGGGAATTGCGCATATGCTTTTATTCCTTTCTTAAGTTAAGTTTACCTTTAATTTATCTGAATGCAAACCTTGTTCGCCGATGTACTACCGCTAGCAAGTGATATATATGCTTTCCCGTCAACCACAAAATAAAACGTGTCAAGAATACTCTTATTTATCGCCGATATATACGCCTTGTGTATCACTATTCTGCCAGTTACATCAATCAAAGGATATAATGCTACGATATCATTTGATATAAATGAGTTCTTATTGGATGCAGAATTATATATTCCGCCTGATAAAATGTATTTATATAATTCTGTTGACGTGTCTCTTGAAAATAAAATACATTTCTGCTTTTCTGTGTCTCCTACATTGCTATAATTGATAAACGCAACTTGCAGTCTGACATTATCAGTAGTTCTTGCAAATCCAGTAACTACATAATCATCACTTTTTTTGTAGTACATGACAAGCTGAGAAGTAGATGAAATTGATCCAATACTTAAAATATTTTCTGAATAGTTCAAAACGCCGTTTACATATGGAGAAACAATTATACCATTTTTGCCCTTATAAACTCGGATAACAATTCCATCATTGTTATTGTTTTCATAATGAATTAGATATTTGTAAGGATAATTTGTGTCTAATGATTGAGTAGAATCCACTTCTAACTGAGTTACCTCTAACCCTAAAGCGGCTTTAATTTTTGTGGGATTAACACCCACAACATAATCTGTCTTTCCGGTTGAATCTATAACACTTTCCATCAAGTACAAATAATCAAGTCCCATTATAGTTGACATAATTTATATACCTCTCTTTCTTATGATGTTGGTTGATTTGGAGCTTTTTCCAGTTCATGATAAGTTGCAACGCCACCAACTCCTACGCCGCCATAAGTTAAGAAACCATCATGACCACCGCCGCCGGAATCAAGCTGTTGCTGAATATAATTCATTCTTGCTTCTACTGTCTCTCCGTTCGCATTGTATACACAAGATGCATATGTTTTCGGTATTACTATCTTTCCACCAAGTTTTAGCCAATCGGTTATTTTTTCTAATGCTGACATGATTCCTGCCTCCTTTAAATTTGTGTTATTAGTCTAAAATATCCGCTTAATATTGTTGTCGATTGAAAATGTAAAGTATCATCTTCTAACGAAATTGCTTCTATTTCATAGTTAATCGGATCATATACTAATGGGATTTGTATTCTATTGTTTTTGTCGCTAGAATATATTCTTCCATCACTTTCTAACATTTCCAAATAACCGCAAAAGAAACTTGCACTGCTTGTTCTATCTTTAAAATAATCTTCGTCAAACGCTGCAACGAGTATTCTCTTATTTGGTTTTTCATCATCTTTTAATCCAGTAATAAATAACTGCCCATAAATAATGTTATTTATTTTATAACATTTACTAAAGTCATCATTTAGTGAATAATCATTATATCTTCCATTTTTTAATTTATCACTTAAATCTGTTACTTTTAAAATTCCATTTAAAGCTTCCGTAATAACTTTATTCTGCACAGGATTCTCACTTGTTGCTGACAATTCAGCATCTACAGTAATTGCACTTGCAGTCGGAGCATATAAGATTGTTTCAACCCCATCAATCGTAATCTTGCCTATCTGCGTACCCTCTGTCAGTGTAGCTTCTGCTGTCACAGTGCTTCCGCTACCACTTCCGCCAGTAGGCGCATAAAGCTGATAGGTCGTACCATCTACTGTGATTTCTGCAATATTTGTCCCGGTAAGTGTTTTAGGTACGACTGATACGGTACTACCGCCTGTGGAAGATGCTGGTGCGTAAACGTCAAAAGACTGCTCTCCCAAAGTGATAGCGCCTATCTTAATGCCATCGGAAACTGAATTTTCGTATTTTAACGATGGCATATAGATTCTATACTGGTTGCTTCCCATTGTGATTGTTCCAAGCCATTGCCTTCCATCTGACGGAAACTGTTCTACGCTAACGCTAACTGTATCAATAGAATTATCTCTGAGATATGCTTCCAGTGCCGCAATAGCTGTATCGTAGCTATTCATGATTGCCGCCGTCACAGGTGTAGTCTTGGACGGCTTATCTACCCAGCCGTTAGGGTATGGTTTTGTGAATGTCGGTGTGTAATTTGCCATGCTGATCTCCTTATTATATATATCTAAATTTCATGTTCTGCTTAATTCCAGTATATTCCAAAGTTTTTTTGTCGAATGTATAAATCGATCCATAATAGTCTATAGCATCATAATATCCATTAGAAATCACATAATAATTGTCTTCATCTTCTGCTATCCAAACTTCCCTATCTGAATAATACCTTGTTCCCAATCCGATATTAGATCCGAATTTTTTTATTTCATTTAATTTAATTTCATATATTTCAACGCCCCGATCAATATGATGGATCATTAAAATAGAATTTTCAGAAGTAACAAAACATTCTGGTCTTGCCTCTGTATTTACCATAGATATGCCATCTTCATTTCCTATATAACTTCGTATTGTAGCATATGGGGATGTACTTCCAGTTTTTGGATATATTAACGCTGCAAAAACAACACCATCTTTGTATCTTGCCATTACTCTTTTATTACTCATTTTACTATTAGGATCATAGTTGTAGAGTATCTGATAATAATCATCACTCGTAGCTTCAATTACTTGTTGTACCTTTGATGAGATTTCTTTGTCTACAAGAATACCTCTTATATTTTCCATCGATCCATTGATGTAGTTATATGTTGTTACATAACTTACATATTTATCTTTCGACAATTCAAATACATTTCTTACTCTTGATTGCCTTGCACCCTCAACCGCATAGTCTGTAGGTGTCGTTTGCTTGATTACTTCATTATCGTAGTTATACTTTGTTATAACCGCTTGATTTGCAGATGTTATTGTTTGCTTTATATAATAATCAGAAGAAAATAATACATATTGTGAATTGTAATAGTGTGTTCCAGTCGTTGAATCTTCTTTGGTATGAGCTGGAACATAAATTGTAGTATCCTCTGTAAATGTTCCCTGTTCAATTTTTCCAAATACAGAATTTTTACTTAGCGGATAATCTGTAATTCTCATTACAGGCTTATTTTCTGTATTGGTACTTGAAAAATTGCTATCCCATTCAATCAGAACAATTCCATCTTTGCAAGCGTGCAAATAATAGCTATCATAATTATCACTTGTCAAAAATCCCTTTAAAATCAAATCAAGACACATTTTTTCGACATTAAATTCTGCCATATATATGTCTTCAAAAGTTTGTTCTTTTGTTTTTGGATTGAAATGGTACATTGCAACGATACAATAGGTTTTATTGTTCCACGTTGCATAATCATATATTCTGTACAATTTGTTTGGAGCATATTCATTATCCAGTTTTTCCCATACAAGCTGACTGCCTTTATACATCTTGTCGTGGTAATGACCTTGGAAATAAATCTCTTTATGTGGATTCCCTTGGAACCATATCGTACTTGATTGTTTTCTTGCCATATCATCAACCTGCCGTTCCCTGTATCAAGTAGATTGTGTTAGCATCCGGGCTTGCCGGAAGTGCTGTGACTGATTCAACTTTCAATCCACTTTCCTGTAACTGTTCCACCTGTTCATTCAGATTTTCAACATTGGATTCAGTGTAGCTTTGGCTGGTCTGTAATTTCTGAATCTGTGTGTTTGTGTAGTTTTGGTTTACTTGCGCTTCACTGCCGGATATATGTGTGTTTCCTTTTTCGCCTGTAGCAGACAACTCATCCATAAGCTGTTGAATGCCGGTCAGTTTTCTATGCAAAATAATAAAGGACATTTCTACCCAAATATCTTTTTGCTGCTGCGCCGAATTGATGAAATCGTAGACATAAAACATTGCCACGTCTCCACATTCGATATACGGAAGTCCCATTGTCGCAGCTTCAAATGGCTGGTAAGTGAAACCCTCATTTTGATCCATTAGAAGAGTTGCAAGCTGTGTTTTCCATATTCTGTCAAGCCCAAATAACAGCTGGTTTCCTTGCACTATATATTTCCGTTTTCCAGTCCCTACATTTCCTTTTGTTTTATCCTTGGCAGAATCGCGGACAATAAACCTGTTCAGCGGTTTTATCTTGTATGTCTCGTATGTCACTTCCTTGTAGTGCGCATAGTGTGCAGAATTACTTGCTGAATCAGTGCCAGTGGAATCATCAATACCAGTGGTAGGATACATCGGAAGATAAGATTCTGCTCCTGGATAAAACGAATCATCTTCTGTCAACTGCGTGGGGAAAATATATGTAAACTTTCCATAGCGGTCGATTCTGCCCCATGTGCAATTTAACTGGCACACCAGTTTAATAAGGTCAAGGTATGTCGTGTTTTCGTCGCTGTATTCTGTTTCAAATTCGATTTCCGACCAATCTTCCTCTGAATACTCTTTAGCCGCCGAAAAGTCTTTGTTGCACAGATAAAATGCACCGTTTTTAACAATTACTGTTCCATATTTGTACACTTTTGTGCTGCTGTATTCTGCCGGCTGATACCACTTTGCAGATTCAAAGCTAATCTCTTTCCGCTTGGTATATACCTTTCTTGCGTATACTTTTCCGTGATATTTACACAGTTCTCCACGTTGGTACTTTCTAGTTTGACTAAAAACATAATCATCAAGACCTCTTGTCTCTATATCATCTGCCGGAAGTGCAACGGATTCTTGCTCAATTCCCACTTTTCCGAAAAGCCAGTTTCTGAATTTCTTGATCGTGATAGGAAATTTCAGAGTATTGTAGTCCGTCCAGTCTACTTCTCCTTTGGTCGAATCTCCAAGCCAGTATAAAGCGTCGTATGCCGTGATTGTTTTCTTGCGTGTATTGCTTTTTCCGTCATACTCAACCACGGTTCCGGAAAATAGTGGTACGCTTTCTTCTGATCCGCTTGCCTTGATCGAGACAGATATATCAGTTCCGGTCAAATCCTTAGTTACTGGTACGCCGTCCATATCAATCAGTGTGCCGGATAAATCTATAGAAAATCGGTTGCTTTCACATCCGATAAATTCAAGATCGTTCCCGGACATTATGCTTTCTTCCAGTTCCATGCTTTCCTGCACAATGTTGGCGTTTCCGACGATCAAGTCATGATCTGGGAATGTTATACTCAATTCTTTGTGGCTACTGCTCTGCAAAAATGCCAGTTTTGTTTCTTCTGTCACATTCAGCATAATTTCTACCTCTTAGTATCCGATAAATTGCAGTTCAATCTCGTTGTAGATAATGTCGTGATCGTCTGCATAGTATATGTTGGTCTTGATGTCAGGCAGATATACGTCCTGCGTCTTGTAATCGCCTATTTCCGGCACGTAAACCGATGCAGTGCACTTCTTTTCAATAGGGTTTGTATACTGTGCTCTAATGCTGTCTATAAGGTTTCTCCATGTCGCTTCGTGCATCATGGGTGGCGCAGAAAAAGTCACATCAATAACAGTGTGTTGCAATGCCGTACGATCCAGACGACCGTTTGCATCACGGTATGAATCCAAGTCTTGCCCGTGAAGCACTACATCGTATTTTTCTGCCCTCATGTACTTCTTTGGTATTGTGTAATTTCCAACTCTGATAAGGTATCCAGCGTATGCCATCGCAATATCTCCTGTTTAAAAATGAGCATCAAAAAAGCACCTACCATTTCTGATAGATGCTAATTCAACTCCAACTTATTTTTGGGAATAAAAAAGGCAGCCTATTTTGACTGCCTTAAAAAGTTATTCAATTTATTGTGCAACAAATACTATCCTGTCATTTCCATAATAGTTGATTGCATATTCAAGTTCCAAATTCTGAACATCGTTCGGCACTTCAAAGAACAAAGAACCTTGTGTCTCGCGTCCCGCGGATAACTGACCGTCAAGACCATTATCCATTTCAAGATACGTCTGGTCTACCTTTGAATTGTCTGCGTAACATTCCCAGTCCATTATGCTTGATACGTTTTTCACATCGTTTGAAATATTCTCAAACTTAAATGTGAATTTCCAGTATTTGTACCCATCTTTTGGCTGTATAAAATCGTTATCGCTTGTATATTCCTGTGATTCAAGATATGTGATTCTGAAATCTTCTGTTTCAACCACATCTCCCACATGGAATATGTTGCTTTTTTCAGATTCAGCAGAAGTATTTGTATCTGTTGTAGCAGGCTGAGTTGTTTCAACGCTTCCTACTTTTTGTGGTTCATCGTCCTTGTTCGGACAGGACACTAGCAAAACAAAACAGGCAAAAAATATAATTGCAAAATAGGAACCTGTGTGTTTGTGCTCTTTATCCTTTTTGGATAAGTCAACTATGGCTACAATAAATCCAATAGGGCTTGTAAACGTGAAAAATGCCAATATAGCCGCCCATGTACTTAACTTACTGTCCTTCATTTTCTTTGGTTTCTGTGGCTTCCATTCCTCTACTTGAATTGTCTGTTGCGACTGTTGCAAAGGGCAACCGCAGTTAGGACACGTAGCCGCCTTGTCTGATACTTCTTTCCCGCATTCTGGGCAAGTAATAAGTGCCATCTTTATATCCCCCTTATGATTTTTTCTTATCATATCACAAGGAGGAATATCTATCAAGCGAAACTGTATGCGTCTTTTCCTGTCCGCTGGTTGTAGTCCTTTGCGTAGCTTCTAGCGGCTTTTCCTACGTCAGATTGGCTTATGCCAAACTCTTTAGCAAGAATACCTTGCAATAGCGTGTTTTGTTGTCTCATAAGAGCCATTTCACTGTTCGATGCTTGCAAGATTGCATCTTTAATACCTGTGATTTCTGCGCCACCTGCAACCGCTGTCTTGCCGCCGACTGTTCCTGCGATTTCCGGCACACCGTTTTCTCCAGCCATGAGTAGGCTGTACTGCTTCGGAACGTAACCGCCGCTTGCAAAAGTAGGGATTTTGCCAAGATCAATGTGTGTACCGCCAAATAATTCCTTTCCAGCAATATTGATTGGTGGAATATCAAATGACAGCTTTTCATTCAGCCATGTTGCAAATTTGTTCCATATTTCTTTCAAACCGTCAACTGTAGCTTGCCATGCGCTTTTAATGCCAAGTTTAATATTGTCCCATGTCAGCAGGAAATTATCTTTGACGTTGTTCAGTTTCAGCTTTATATCATCTCCCCACGCTCCCATAGCTGCACCAAACTGTCCGTCAGTGAAAAGCCCTTTTACCTCGTTGTACTTGTCTTTAAACGGCTTCATAAAATTATCTTGTGACTGCGATACTGACAAGAAACCATCATATATATCTTGCCCCCAAAGAGACATTGCTTCTCCGAATTGACCGTCAGAGAACATTCCTCTCACTTCATTCAATCCGTCTTTAACAGGTTTCATAAGTTCATCTTCTGATTCCGAAACAGCAAGGAATCCATCGTAGATATCTTCTCCCCAAAGTTTCAACGCGTCTTTCCACGAACCATCCGAAAAAGAATTCTTGATTTCTGTCATTTGCTCGGAGAATGACATATCGATTTCTTCGCCTGTTAGCTTTTCATTTATCCACTGACCAAAATTCCATCCGGCTATTGCCGCAACTATTGCCGCAAACAATGTTTCGGCTATTAAAGTGCCTGCCGCAATTATTGCCTGCATACCACCAGCAGAAGCTATTGCCATATTGATTGTGGCTCCAATTCTTGCACCGATTCCTGCAAATATTCCTCCGACCTTAGTTAAAATAGTTTTTCCTACTACAGACCAAGTTGCTTCTACTCCCAATTTTGAAGCTATTGCTTTGACAATTACTTTTGATGCTTTTTCTCCCAACCATTTTTTGAATTTTTCAGAAAACAGAAGTTTCTTTATTCCTTTGATTGTAATGACACCAAGAATAATCGAAACTGTTTCAAGATCAAGTTCTCCTAAGAAATCAGTAATTCCTTTTAATACATTTTCCCACTTTATTTTCTTGATTGCCGTAGTAAGAGTAGTCCATATACCATGTACCCATGTATTGACCGTCTTGCCGAATGCCGCAAAATCAAACGTATCAAAAAACTTATTTATTCCTGTCGCAATCGAATTACCGAGGTTTTTCCATTTAAACGTAGTTCCGAATGAAAGTGCAGCATAGATAGCTGTGTTAAGCGCGCCAGCAATGGTTTTCCCTGCATTTCCGAATAATCTCGGACTGATAAGACCATTCAAGAACTGCGCAAGTCCAGTACCAAACGCCTTTGCTTTCTTGTATATCTTATCCCATTTAATGGATTCCATAGCTTTTGACAGGCTATTTCCGATATACTTTCCAAGTCCTTCAAGCGTTTTTATCTTACTCTTGTACAGGCTTTCTGTTTCCTTGACATTGAATTTCAGATTGCCGCCGGATGCTCCACCAGTAGCACCACCAGCACCGCTCCCCTTACCTTTTCCAGTTCCACTGCCTTGGTTGGTTGTAAGGTTGTTCAACTTGTCAAATCCTTGTAACTGTTGTTTCAATTTCTTTGCGTTGTCTGCCGCTTTTCCTGTACTTGCCGCCAAATCGTCAGCACTGCCAGCCGCCGTGTCGTAATCCTCCGCGATTGCGCCAGACTGCATTTCGATTTTCCAGCCAAAAATAACCCCAAGCGCATTGACAACCGTTTCAGAAAACTTAATAACAGCCTGCATAGCCGTATTCAGAGCTTTTACAAGTGGTTTCAGCATATTGATAAAAGCATTGCCCCAAACGGCCCCAAGTGCCTTAAACTGCTCTCGTAAGATACGGAGCTGGTTTGCCCAATTTCCTGATGTCCTAGAGAAGTCATTCTGCACGTTAGCTGTATTTTGCATCACGTACTGGTATCGAAGCATCGTCTTTTCCATCTGTGTCATAGATGAAATATCCGCATCAAGACCCTCTTTTAAAGCCCATTCTTTCAATGTTGTCTGATCGATGCTAAGCCCGTATTTACGTAATGGTTCTGTCTCGCCAGTGAATATAGACTGCAAATTCTGCTGTACTTGGCTCTGCTCCACATTGTAGAAAGATGCCATATCAGCGGATAACTTTGTCAGTGCAATAGACATATCCGACATTTTCTGAATAGGGATTCCCATTGCAATCCCCATTGCCTGATACCTACTTGCTGTCTGCTTGGCAGTCAGTTCAGAAATGCCGTACTGCTGTATTGCATTTTTTGAGAATTTTTCAAGCGAATCCGTATATTGCCCGAATGTATTGACAACTACGTTCTGTACTTCCGTCAAAGCAGAAGATATGTTGATTGCTTCTTTCAGCTTCCCTGCTCCGCGAATCAGAAGCCAGTATGAAGCGTATAGCTTTCCGAATGCTGATGCCAAAGAAAACGTATGCTTTTTAGCCTTTACTGCTGTAGAACCAAAAGAAGTAAAGTTATTTGCAAGTGCCTTTGCCGCATTGCCGCCGGATGCTCCAGTACGGGCAAACTGCGCAAGCGCATTTGTCATATCAATCAGATTTTGACTTACCTTTGGTGCGCCGGAAAGCGTTGTAATAAGCTGTTTCATGGCTTTAGCCAGTTTCGGAATATTGTCAATGGCTTTTGTACTTGACTTATAACCAAGCTGTGAAATTGCTTTTGCAAGTGCTGTAACTCTATCAGAAGCACTGGAAGCAGTCAGCGGTGTTAAGGCTTTACCCAGCATACCAATCGCAGATGCAGAGCGGTTCAGATTAGCCGTGTCAATACTGGAAATTTTTGTGATGCCATTCGCAACTCTCGAAAAATCTGCTGTTTTTACCGTGCTGATTCCAGCCATAGCATTAGACAGCCTTGTCACTCCATTTGACAAACCATTAAGACCGCTTGTGTTTACGCTCATAAGAGAATTTGACAGCCTAGTAAGATTATTTACCAGCTTATCTAATGCATTATTCGCTTGCGTCGCCTGCGCTTTTATTCCAATCTCAAGGCTATCGACTTCTGCCATATTTCCACCAACTTTCCGTAAATTAAAAAAAGCGGCATGGAAATCCACACCGCCATAAATTTTGTTGTCAATTAGTTGCTTTTAGGTAACTAATTGTTACCGCTCCGCACTTCTTATCAACCGTTATTCCTGCTTTCTCTTGAAATTTTCCTGTTGCATTTGCTGTATCTTTTCCAAAAATTCCGTCAATTTCTTCCGCTGCAAGCAAGCCATGATAAAAAAGCTCGTATTGCAGCCACTTAACGTCCTCTCCACGCTGACAAGGAAAAGTCTTTTTCAGTAATCTGCGCGGTTCAGAATAACTATTTCCGTGTGATACAGTTACAGCGTTGCTTTCGATATCTTCATACCACGCACTTAAATCTACTTTTCCGTATACGCCGTCTACGGTTCCTTTGGATGTATACTGCCATCCGACCATATTTCCACTAACTACCGGCTGGCGGTTGACGTTGTAATTTCCGTCATTGATTCCATATTTCGCAATCCACAGCTTACAATCTACGCCGCCGTAAGGCAGAATATACTTGTTATAAAATGCGTATCCAGTGTAAACACCGAAGTCATATCCTGCGGCAACGATGATATCTCTGTAAGCGCGTATAATGCCTATAAGAGCCGCTCCAAGTTCCTGTTGGCACTTATCCTCTACGTCAAGCCATACGGTCGTTTTTCTGCCGTTTAGATACTCTAATACTTTCTTGGCATCTGCCGTTGCTTTTGCAACGGTGGTCGCATAACTGTAGTTGTACGCGCCAATCACGGGAACACCAGCATTTTCCGCATTTTTGTAGTTGACCTCAAAAAACTTATCTTTTGCAAGGTCTTTTCGCATAATTTTTAATATTGCGCCATCAACACCAGACTGTTTTACCAGTCTCCAATTTATAGAACCTTGATATGATGATACATCAATTACTTTTTTGCTCATTTTGTTACCTCTAATCTGGGCTTTCAGGTAATCCGCTTTCCCTCAGAATCCGTATTCTTTGCTTCATTTCGTAAACTGCCACTTCTTCATTTGATTCTTTGTACTTCGGTTCCTTTTCTTCTTCCAAACTCATTACGGCTTTTTCTATAAACTTTGATTTTGCCCTTCTTCCATTGATAAAAGTATCAATAGCAACATAAACTGCCGATGTTGCGTAGTTTCCAAACCAAGTCCACATATTATGATCTTCTCTAATTTGCCGCATATTATATCCTTGTACGCACAATTCAAGCTGTTTTGGTGTCATTTTTTTAAATTCATCTATGTGGATACCTATTGAAAAAGCCATAGGGAAGTATTCTTCCCATATTATTTTGTGCCAGTCTGTTTTTTCTTGTGATCCTGTGGAATTTTCTTTGTTTCTGTTTCCGGCTGGACTTCCTTCTCTGTCATTCCTTCCATTACTTTGTCCAGTCCGATCAGTTTGAAAAAACCGTCTTTCTCCATGCATTCTTTTAAAAATGCAAATGAATCATTGTAAGACAGATTGTTTTCTTTCATATATGATCTCATAATAGAATTAGATTCTTCTTTGTTAAATCCGTGGTTTTGGATAAGCCCGGCATAAAAACCTAATGCGCACAGTTTTGGTAATTCGGAGAACATATTTGTTGTTCCAAGAATTACATCTTTTGCGGTTGGGTTATCCATATCCTCTGAATTTTCTGCAATGTAAGATCCTGTCATAAACCGAAACAGCTTTTGTACAAAATCTTCTGTTTCTGCTGCATCAAAACCAAATTCTATTTTGTATTCGATGTTATTCACTTTAATCGTTGTCATAATATTTTTCCTTTCCCCCTATGTCTCTCACATAGGAAAGGGGCAGTCCGTAGACCGCCCTTTGCTATTTAATACTTATCAATCTTTGGCTCGGCTGTTTCATTGTCATAACCAGTCAGCACAGCCTTGCTATTACTCATTTCTGACTGGCTTACGATTTTTTTGTAAGCGTAATTGCCGTTGGGTAACCTTGATCGTCTTCTGTGACTGCTACATCGTAATCATCCTCAATCCACTTAGGAACTGTCTGCACAGATACGGTTGCAGTTCCTGTCAGATGATCGTCTGTTGCTTCATCCGGCGCAAATGTTTCCTGCCCGATAAATCCGCAAATTCCTTCCGAACCTTTTCCGTCTGTTCCATAAAGGATAATAAAATCTAATTTTTTACCCTCGTTTTCTGCCATTTCGTCTTTGTACTTCTTTTCAAACGCTCCCGGCACTTCCATTGATCCCGCTGCTCTACGACCGATTTCCTGCGTTTCTACCAAATCTTCAAGAGTAGATGTATCCACCATGTTTGGAGAACCGAATGGAGAAGGGATTGATTTTGCTCTCATAAGCAATTTGTAAGTACCAGCCCAATATGCGCCTGCAGTCGGATTTGAACTTGGTGTTTTGTAAGCAATTCTCGATTTTAAACCTGTTGCCATATTTTTACCTCCTATTTATTGCAAAAAAATAAAGCCTAATTGGCTTTTGGTTTTATTTCTAATCTGTCTTTTTTTGTTATAGTTCTTCTATAACGTGCTGTAGATCTGTACACTTTTTCTTTTGAATCAAAAGATGGCATTGCTGTTACTTCAAATTGCAATTCTTTCATTATTTCAGATACAATTTGTGCCATTTTTTTAGCTTGTGATTGGCTTGTATTTATAATGCAATCAATCTGAAACGTAGATAAAACCGCATTTATAGTATTGCCCTCTAAATCTCGTTCTTTTTCTACTGCTGGAAATTCCTTGACATATATTGTCGGAAATATTGTTCCAGATAACCTGCTCTCATTATTTGTAACTGCATTTGAAAAATTCGTCTTTTCAAAACCATCTATTTTTTTTATTCTTGGCACAGCATAACTGTTCAGCAAACCAAGTATTCTTGTTTCAATTTCATAAGCCCATGTATTATCAGCCACCGAATACCTCCTTTGCCGTTTCAACTACGATATCTTGCAACTGGATTGCCGTGTAGTACATAAATGGTCTGCTTGGCATACCTTCCGTAAACCACCATTCGCCGTTATCATCCTGATAAAACCAACCATAACGACCATCTGCCAGCTGTCTGATTGTTTTACCACTTGCGTACTGCCAGTCAACACCATCCGGCAAGTTTCCCGGATACGGCGATCTCTTGCCGACAATGCCTGTTCCAAACTCAACAAACATTGCATGGTCTGTACCTGCAACTACCGCCCATATACCGCCGCCCTTTACGCCTCCTTTGTATTCTGCGTGGATGCTTGAATTTAATTCATAAGTGAATGTTGCATCAAGCGAAGCAATATATGTTTGCGCGATCTCTACGCCCTTTTCAGCCAACTTTTCAGCCAATAGCTGACATTTATACGTCAAGTCGTTTTGGTATGCCTTAATTTGGCTTATGGCGTCTTGTATGGACTTCTGCGATAGAGTTATAGTGATTTTTTTTGCCATATCCTACTCCGCATTCTTGACATTTTTTTGTAGCAGATAAAGGTCAACTGTCAATCCTTCGTCCGCTACACCTTTGACCGTGTAATCTGCGGTCGTAGCGTCTACCATAGGTTCGCCATTGACGACCGTGTACATCACTTCTGATTTCTTCCATATCAAAGAGCCGACTTTCAGCGGAAAATCTTCTTTGTCAGTAACAAGCTGCGCATAATTGGTTGAATCATCAATACCAAATTCCTTCGCTAGAACTTCGTTTAACTTGTTGCTAATGGAAGAATAAAAAATAACAGGAGCCGAATAAGTATCTATCGTATCTCCTGTCAGCTTTGGTATTTTGTTTCCATCATCATCAAGATACGGAACAAATAAGCCGTCTTCTCCCATATAGCCCTCATAAACTATATTTCCATCAGAATCCAGTTCGTATTTTGGCCGTTGACCTGTTGGCAGTGCATATGTCATTTTCTGCTTGTTGATATCAAGTGACATTACTCTACCTCTGGAAGTCCTGCCACGCTGGTAAGCAATGACAATACTCCAGCCAGCACAGATGCAGACAAAACATATTTCCAGTCTACAGCTCCCATAGCTGCTGCTGTTCCAATTCCTGCGATAGCTGCCTGTGCAATAGTTTTAATTGCTCTTATTCCTGCGGCTTTAGCCCACTGTTTCCAATCTCTCATACTATCATTCCTTTCCGTTTAATCTTTCTTCAATACCATCTAATCTGTGATGCGCAGAAGCGGCACTTGATTCGATTTTTGCTATCCTTGAATCGTGTTCCGCCAATTTCTTTGTCATTTCTGACCTTTCATCTTTCATCTCATTGATGGTATCTAATATTGCATCCAGTTTCATATTGATTCTTGTGTTTTCTTTCACGCGATCTTCAATATCTTTTGTATCTGTACGCTTGTTGCTTTTCAATCCCATAAAGACGGAAAAACCTAGTGATAACACGCTTATAATGATTGCTGTTGAAACCTCAATAGTCATCAATCATATACCGCCTTTCTTATTTGCTGGCGCACCGCCCACCACCGCTCAATGTGCGCCGCCTGCTACCGCATCTGCACAGCAAACACGGTAACGCACAATCTTCTATAAAACTTTTGCAAACGGATATACGCCAACAAACAACTCGCTTCTCTTTCTCCAATTACGGCTTACTCCATTTTCGGAAAAACTTGACATAAATTCCTCGCCAGCTTGCGACATATCATACACAACCAAATTCACGATAACCGCTTCATAGTTTTTAAGGTCAGTTTCGATTCTCTCTGCTGTATATGTGCTTGGATAATTCCGCATAGCCACAATATCCTGCTTTGCCTGCTTTATTAACTGTTCAATCAGTGGATTATCCTGCGGCTTGTCAAATACAACAACGTCGGAAGTGGTGTCGTCCTCATTCGTAACCGTCTCAATATGAAATTGTTTCCGTCGGATTTTAACCTGCTCCAAAATGCTGTATTCTGCCATGATTACCACCTACGATACAAACCTGTCGATCAAGATCTGTTTTAACTCTGTACCTGTCTTTTCTTCTGCATCTTCGATACCTTCTGATTTCGCCAACGATTGCAGATCAGATGTACTCATTCTGTTTATTTCGGTCTTGGTATATACCGGCTTATTCATGAAATCATCAGAGGGAGCAGAACCAACCACTCCCTCATTGATTTCTTCAAAAGGTGCATACCAAGTACCGTTATATTTAACAGCATGGTCGTATTTCATAAGCAACCTCCTAGTAGCACTTGATTACATATGTGCTATCCATTCTTTCATAAGATGGCAGAACAATTTCTGATACAGTGGTTTTCGTCTGCACCGGATCTTCTGATACTGTAACTGCTACTGCAACACCTGTATTCACGATAGAAACGTCAGCGGTTGGTTTTCCAATCAGTGTTCTCTCTTCCGGCGTAGTACCGTACCATGTATTACCAAGAGCACCGCTTGGGATAAGTGTAGCAAATCCATCCGGGTAGAATTTTTCAACCGTTCCATCTTCTTTTTTGTACTGCTTTGCATATACAATAATGCTGATACCCAGCTCATTTGAGAATACCTCTTTGACACGGTTATCATTCATGAAGATGTTTGCGGTTACGTTCTGCGCAAGAATTGCTGACTTGATCTTTGCATTCTGCTTTAAGTAGTCCATTGTCTTGCGAGACACGATCATGATTGTAGGTCTTTCGCCTGTCGCTGCTTCTACAGCATCTAATCCTTTTTGGATATCTGCCATAGGATCGGAATTGGTTGTATCGCTCCACTTATCAGTGCTGGTGGAAATTGAAGCAAAATTGTTTTGCTTGTATGTGTTGTTCGGATCATAGTTGTATGCATATGTTGCGCCGTTTGCCTGAATAGAAATCTTCGGATTTCCGTCTGCCGGTGCCAGTAACTGCATAATCATTCTTTCCGGTACAACATTTGCGCCATCAACCAGTGTATTAGCATCATCAAAAATTCTGCTTAAAACTTCCGTTGCATATGGATCTGTGCTGTCCTGAGCACGCATAATTTCCTGTTCATCTGATTCTTTGATAAGCATTGATTCACGGAAAAATGCCATTTCTGTTTCAGTCAGCTGGAATCCTTCACGGCTTCTTAATGTTGATACTGCATCAAAATTTGATGGTGCAAGAGAAACAGGTAAACCTTTAGATGTTTTAATCCATTTCAGATCAAGCCCCATTTTCTTTTTCGCCGGGAATAATCCAGCACCAAGATATGCAATCTTATTACTTGCAACTTGTGTCTGTACTAACGCAATGTTTTTAGCGCTATATACATCTCTAATATTCATTACTTCCTCACTTTCTACCGCTATCTATCTGCGGTTAGCAACTATTTCTAATCAATAGCCGGTTACCAATTATTCAAAAACAATCAACGACAATGCGGTCTTTACTGCATCAGCGATTGTGATGCCTGCATTTGCATTAGCATTTGCAGTGTTTACACAAGCAAACGCCTTAACGATTGTTCCGTTAGGGTTTTCTTCATATACATCTGTAAGTAAAATACCAACCGGCGCAGCATCATTAACCGAAACACTATCATCTGTTGTTGTCCGCCCATTTACAAATTTTCCATCTGCCGCAATCGGGCTTCCGGCTTTGCATACACCATCAGTAAATGCACTTGCATCAATAGTGATTTCCTCAAACAGCTCACCGCCAAGTTTTCTTTTTAAGATTTCTTTTTGGCTTGTAACAATTTTGTTCTGTACTTTCATGATTAACCTCCTACTTTAAATATCCATCTACAATCGCTTTGGCTGCTTCATTTGTTCCAGCCAATGTTTTTCCGATTGCTTCTGCGGTCTTTTCCGCTTCTGTTTTATTTTTTCCGCCGCCTGCACTACCGCCACCCGGAATATCCTGTTTACCAGCAATTTCCTGTTCTTTTGCCTGCGCTGCGGCAGTTTCCTTTTCGGACATAATCTTTCCAAGAGCCGCCGTGTCAAAACTTCCATCATCTTTAACTACCGTTTTTGCCTGTTCAGCCGTAATCTTAAAATCTGTCATGGATTTTTCTCGAAGATCTCTGATAGAATTGTCTTTCTGCATCTTGGCAATCTGCTCATTTGCCAATTCTAAGGCTTTATTTGCCTTTTCTACTTCTGTCAGATTTCCGGCTTCCAGTTCATCGATTTTGGCTTTGTACTCATCTGCTTTATCTGCCTTTTCCTTGTACTCTGCCGCCTTATCCTTTTCTTTCTGCGTTTCGCCATTTACCTGATTCAGATAATTTGTAATCTGTTCATCCGTAGGTTCTGCCACTCCGATTGAAATAAGGTTCTGTTTTGCCTGTTCTCTTGTCATAATTACCTCCGTTACTCACGCTTTTGTTACCGCAGGTTGCTCCTGCCGAGTTCTCCTATTTCACGCATAGGTGCAAATTTTATAAAATAAAAACAGCTGCCGATCATTACTCGGTAACTGTTTTATTCTGCTGTTTATTCATTTGATCTACGATTTCTTTTGCCTTTTCCTGCTGCGATTCTGCATCATCTATAGTTTTATAAAGATTTTCAAGATACGGCTTCGACATATTAAATGTCTTTTCCGCGTCTCCCCAAAGACCTACAGTAGTTATAGCAATAAGAGGATGTATTCCAGCTTGCAACAATACTGTAAGCGTCTGTGCCTTGGTGTACATATTATCCTGTGGGCTGTGGTTGATCTGCACATTAAAATCTCTTATAGACAATTTCAGATCAATTCCTGCGATTTTCAGTACATTCAATGCAACATATGCCAGTTTCTTTTCCGCTGATTTTACAATAGGGTCTTTCAATTTTGCTCTTGTCTTTGAAAAATCCCATCCATTACGAAGTTCTACGGCTCCCTGTGTGTCTCCGCCTGTGTTTCCTTGCTTGTTTGGTATTGCCAAAATTGACAACGTATTATCCCATAAATCGTCTTTAGCCACTTGGCACTGTGTTTGATCCAATTCTTGCGTCATAATATCCACATCGGATTTATTATCAGAATTATTTGACTTTACAGTAAGCGCATGGCTTTCTTTCATCTTCTCAAATTCTTCTTGATCTATGTCACAGTTCACAAATTTGATCCAGTATTGTACAAACTGCTCTACTCCGTCCATACGGTTAGACTGCATATTATTGATTGCATCAAGCATACCAATAACAAGTTCTATATCTGATATTCTTTCGTGATTGTTCGGAAATTCAACGATCGGAATTGCACCATATGTATGCAATTTTGAGTATTCCAGCTTTCCGTCAACTATCTTAAAAGATTTTGTATCAGAAAACGCCAGTTTATATGTTTTACCTCTTTCATCTTTCAACTCTTGAACCACTAAAAGAGCTTCTTCCGTTCCTTCTTGATAAATTACAAAAGTGTTCATTGGAGTAGGAGCCACAATTCTTAACGGTACCTCTCCCGAAAACGGCTGTATTGCTTTAAATGATGTTCCAGTAGCTGATTGCCATTCCCCAGCCTTTATGTCTTTTTCATGCTTATTCGCATCAGACATATATTCGTTTAATGTATCAACAGCTTTATTGATTGCTTTATCATCTTTTCGGCTGATAAACTGAATCGGCTCGCCAAAAGTCTGCCCTACTTTAAACTGCACCAGTTCATACGCGTGGTTTTCTACTATTCTATTTGTGATATCTTCATTTGTTACTTTCTGCCGATACAGAATGGGCTGATCTCCCTTGTAGTAGTCCCACAAATACTTTATTACCGTTTTATTGTAATAAAATGCACCAATGCAGCTTCCGATTACTTGTATGACATTAGCTTCTGTTATCTGCTCAACATTCGTATATGCAATTTTTCTACCGTAACATCCTTTTACGATGTCTTGTAAAAATCTTCTGTTCATATATACCTCTGCATCAGATAAACGTCATTCCACTTGCTGTCTGCCTTGCCGGTAGCGGCTTTACTTCAATATCTCCTGTCGCAACTCTGTACACGATTTTTTTGTTGCATTTTCTGCATTTCACAACAATATCTATTTTTGATCGCCCATCGTATGTAGCCACCTTTCGACCGCATCTAGGACAATATATCTTTTTTTCTTTCATAAATTTCTCCACGAAAAAAGCACCGCACTGCTGCGATGCCTTTTCAAACACTTGTTACGAGGGGATATAAGAAAACACTTATACTTTTTCACATTGCCATAATACCACATATAGGGGTGGAAGTCAACTATAAATACAATATATTGTGCCATGTTTTTTTTCAAATTCTTTGATTGCTGTTTTTTGCGCTTTTTTTACTGCACTTGTTGTTATATTTCTTTCTGCGGCAATTTGCGGTACGCTTTTAAAAAAAATATATTTGTCAAAAAGCAATTTTCTGTAAGATGAATTATCCAGCATTCTTATTTGCATTTTTATTTTTTCTTTTAAATTGACATATCTGTCTGTTAAATCATCGATTTCTTTTTCCTTTTCGATGATTTCGTTCACAATATCAGTGTATTTATCAAAATTAGGGCTTGTCTGAACGCGTTCTTTGTTCTCAATGGAAGATATGCTCATATGACTAATTTTGTACTGTGATAATTCTAGCAGCTTTTCATTTATCAGAGCGTTTAATGTTCCTATTTGATTCAAATATTCTTTCGTTGTCATTTCAATACCTCCTAAATGGGTTTATAGCCGCTTCTACTTTTGCTTGTGTTCCGCTGCGCATCTCGTTTTCAAACAAGGCAATTGAATCTGGCGCATCGTCATGCTTTACTTTTCCGCTTCTTGTCATAGTTGTAAGTTCTTTCATAAACTTGTAATATTGGCTCTGTCTGTCCATTTTCTTAAAATCTCGGAAATAGTAATCGCGAATGATATTATCTCTCGCGTTTTCCATTCGAGTAATTTTGTTTGAGCAATTAAACTTGAACCGCGCGCTACATCTTCCACCTTGCTTTTTCACAATTTCCATTACATCGCGTCCGAAATATCCTCCGGCACTGTTGCTCTCGAACGTGACCGTTTTAACATTGTGCTTGATAAGCATATTTGCGCATTCCGGCTTTGTAAACTGTGTCCCGGCATTATCAAACACCGCATCTACGATATAAACCTCATTGCCGTACACATAGCCAATCGGCATTGAGCAACTATCTTCTCCCTTATCTGCACTATCGCAAGCCGCCATAATAGCATCCGGCTCCCTATCAACAGGAAGTTCCTCAAAATAATTAAGTTCATTTTCTGCAAACATTCGCCCTTTTGCTTCAAATGGCTCTTGTTGGAACTCTGCCGCCCACGTTTCTTCTGAAACAAGCTTCCGTTCCTTTTGGTAATAAACGGTTGTGAATATCTTGCGCAATCCTTTTTTATCTTTACGATAAATCTCCCAATTACTTTCGTCCGTGATTGGATCAAGTGCTGGAATAGCAACTTCTTTCCACCGCCACTCTAATTCGTCAGCTTTATTTTGCAAAGCTGTAATTGGGTCATACAGACTGTATTTCGTTCCCTGTATGATAATAGGTGTTCCCTCTAATCGTCTACCAAGAACATCATCTGTAACCTTTTCGCAAAGGAACTCTAATCTATCTCTGTTTCTCGCTTCTTCATGGTTTTTAACGCAGTCGTCAATATAAACAAGAACGTTTGCTTCTGTGCAACCTACGATTGCGCCATCAATCGGTCGGCACGTAAATGTCGGGAAAATATTCTTACTTTTAAGGTCGATTGATAGATTTTCAGCACTCTTGTATCCATCTTTGCTAATTTTTTTTGCTTCTGGAAATACGCTCAAAAACCTCTGATATGTGCTCTCTGTTTCAAATCCTTGTAAAAGTCCTCCATAAAATCTTTTTACAAGCCCCTCCCCTTTACCTACGCCAAAAATACTTCCGTCTGGATCTCTTCCACCCATCATCTGCGCAAGTTTTAATCCGCCTGTGGTTTTTCCCGTACGTTTTGGTTGCGAAACAGAAAGAAAATCCAGTTTTCCGTCATAAATCTCCTGATATGCTTCGACTACTGGTCGCAATACTTTTCTTCTCGGGAAATAAAATCTTTTCCACGGGTCTTTTTCATCAATTTCAATGTAATAAAAAAAGCTATCCACCAGATAAGCAGCTTCATACATTAAAACATTATAAAATTGTTCTAAAACCTTGTATGAAGTATCATTATTTCCAGCGTACACTTCTAAATCTGCAATGGTTACACCTGTTTTTCCTTTTACATATTTATCTATTAGTGATTTTACCCTTGCTGATTTCTGCAACCCATATTGAACATCGTGCTCTGACCGAAATGCTACTGATAAAGCCTGTATATATGCATCAATTACCTGTTCATCAACGCCATGATCCCGTATATAATTTTCATATTCATTCACTGTTGAAATTAGGCTTGAACTTGCCATAAGAAAAGCACCCCGCTTCTCAGCAAAGGTGCCTTAAGACCTCTGCCTATAATTTTTCTAGGATAGCGACTAACTCTTGTTGTTAGCCGGTTAGTTATTTATTTAATATCAATGTCCGGTACAATTCTTTCCGGATAAAACACTAACTGATAATGGTACTTATCCGTTCCGGTTGGTTCTGTCTGCTCCATAACATAGCAAGTCCAATCATTCAGATAAATATAATCTTTGTAGTATGTATTCTCGCCTGTCTTAATCGTAATTACAAGCTCATTGTTACTGTTATTGCTAAGATCCATATATCCTTCTGCCTGTAGCATAATGGTATCTGTTCTTGCATTTGTTACAGTGATTTTCCTGTACAAATTAAATTCACTTGCATCCATTGTAAGGTTGTGATTTACTGTATCCGCTGTAGTACACCCCACTAGGCTTAAAGAAATACATACAATCATAATCAGTGACATAATTCTCTTTTTCATAACATTTTCCTTTCCACTGATAATCAGCAATTAAACTCCATTTTTATTTTGAATTGTAATATACCTTAAATCCTTTTCCGGCATATTCCTTAACCGCCTGTTGCAGTTTGAATTTTGTATCAAAGTGATCTTTGCGCAATTCACAAATTCCGTCTTTCTTCACAGCGTATATCCCAAACGGAACCTGTTTACTTGCAACATGTAAAACGCCTTTTAATTGTTCTGCTGCCATTTCATATACGCTATTTCCGACTATCAGTTTCATTCCTCATAAACCTCTCAAAATCCTTGCACTTATAGTCAAGTGATGTATCGTTTCCTTTTTGGCAAATATAAAATGGATATTCTTCTCCTGTTTTTTCATCAAAAATAAGATCTTCATCACAATATTTGCAGATTGAACAATCTTTTTCCATTATTTCACCAACTTTCATTTTGCGGTTTCTTGTATTGATTATCCGACCTTGTTCATAATCAGTTTAAATAATCAATACAAGCATTTTATTGATTCAGCAGGGAATACCGCAACGCCTGCCTATCCGGTAATGACCCGGACGCTTCTGATATACGGATTTGCACCGTACTCGCACCACGCATAGGAATCGAACCTATCAGAATTTCCATCATATGCTTTTACAAGCACTATCAATTCTGTCAACCTTTGTTATCGGAATCGAACCGAACTCACACTACGCTATCAGAGCCTTACTCGTTATAACTTTCGATTTCAGCCAAAACATAGACCATCTGATGGAAGACAGCTTAATTTGACCGAATAGTGGCACATGGAATCGAACCATGCCAGCTTAACCGCGCACCATTTTAAATCTGCAAATTCTACTTTGACACGAGTTTTCTGTCTACCAGTGATACCACTTACCATCCATATTCTTCCATCGACCATGTCTATTGCAGTAGCGCATGACTAAGTGAAGATAGGGTATTGATGCGGTGTGGATTTGCACCACACATGAATAATCACTCCTGTCCTTTTCAAGCCCCCAGCAATCAGTTATTTCACTGTGGTTATGCTGTGGTGGAGTCGAACCACTAGATCATTCTATCTGCTATTAGAGTTTACCTATTTCTCCACGCATCAAATAAAGTGTGCCTTATAAACCGCTAATATACTTCTGGCACACGATAGCCTACCACACGGATACTGCTTCACGTGTTATCTTCATCTCCGGCTAACATAAGTTATTTTGCTGATATTCGCGGATTTTCCAACCAGCACGGAAACAGGGCTAGTAGGAATCGAACCTACGAATGCAGCAGTCAAAGTGCTGTGCCTTACCGCTTGGCGATAGCCCTACGCTGTGAGCAGATAAGCACTAACCGCCCACAAACCAAACAATATGAAAGGAGCGCAGCCTTTAACTGCCGTGTGATGAATCACGGGTTGATTTTCACGTCCAATGCCCGGCGGCGCGTCATTTCCGCCGATACCCACCAAGCCTTGTGACGGCTTTTAACAGCTTTCCGCTAGTGGGTCTTTTTAGAAGGTCTGAAAAATGGCTAATAATTCAGACAATCGAGACAGCCGGAATCGAACCGACATCTGACAGAGGGTTTGAGGGGGTTAAGGCTGCCAATGCTTTCCATTTGCACCATGTCTCGCGATAGGGCTGTATTTCAAGCCCTATGGGGTAAAATGCTATATTATGTGTGTTATTAGTTACTCTGTGATATAAAACAAAACCTTTCCTTTCAGACCGCCCTTTTCGGGCTTTTTTCAATCTCTTTCATTCTACACCACCTGCCTTTCTCTATGTTTCATCTGACATTCAAGCATCTGCCGAATATTTGATCTCGGCTGCCTTATGCCATGTCCTTGCTTAAATAATTCACATTGCAGCAGTTCCGCGCATTTTGTACATTCATCATTTATCTGTTTCCCTGCTATTTCCATTACTTTTCCTCGTAGTCTGAACAGCAAAAATTGTATTCCACGAAATCCGCCACATATTCGCTTGAATCGTTGCAGCACACATATCCCTGCATTTTGTCGTATTCGCCATATCTGCAATTTGCGCAACGCTTTCTCTTGCTTCTGAGCCCGTTATCTTCATCGTCAAAGTACATCAGATATCCCCCTCTGCCCGGTGTAGCGATTTTTCTTCCGTAAATCCATCCGGGTATCTCGCAATCAGTTTATCAATGTTGTACTGCATCACATCGTCAAGGTTCAGTCCAACTGCCGAACAATACTCTGCAATGAACCAAAGCAGGTCGGATATTTCGCTCATGGCGTGATGTTTGTCAAACTCATGCCCCTGATATTTCTTTTGGTACAAGCTGTGCAGCTCTCCGATTTCTCCTACCATGCCATGTAGCGCGTGCATTTCACAGCCTTTATTTGTCAAATCCTTATTGATCGTCCTAGCAGCTAGTAACTGGTATTCATGTCCTGTCATTTTCTATCTCCTCTATAAGTTTCTTGTACCATTTTGCATTATGTGCTAATAATATAGCGCTTATTATATTTAATACTATGCTTAGCAGTCCTATTAAACTCATGTATGTTATCTCCATAGGGTCTTTTTGTTTTTGAGGATATTTGAGGGACTTAGTAGGTGCTGATCCGCTTTCCCTGTTAGACCCCCACGCCCCTTGTCGGTCGGGAACTTTCCGCTGCTCTGCTCTTGCTTTAAAATTGTGTCTAAATTGTTTATATTGTTTCAAATTATTGTTTTATTGTCTCGTACTATTCGCTAAACAAAACTTTGCCGAATAGTTGAAACTATTCAAAACCTCTGAAAGCCGCATGAATACTAGATTTTCTAATTGTCCGCAAATATACACAATTTTAAACAATTTTTTCCGGCTGATCTGATGCCGATTTGTCCGCTATTTCCGCACAATTAGACGGTACTAACTTCGGCAACTCTGCGGCTGTTAGCGGCTGCTTCTGTCTGTTGCTGTCGCTGGTGTATGGACTTGCCCAGCCGAATTGTCTATTGAGCACGGCGATTGTGCCAACTGGATTCTGCTTGCCGGAAACAAGTTTATTTGACAAGGATTCCTCGCGAAAATGCTGTAATTTTTGAATTAAGCCGATTCCCGCTTGACTTGATCCAGATCCCTTCCCATCTCTCCAGTTGTAGAATGTCTGATCGTCTATACCTGTTAGAGTAGAAAAACCTAGTACAGATACCTCTTTATCATACTTCATGCACATATCATAGATATATATATCTAATATATTGGCAACCTTATTTACATCATATCTATTGCAATCAGATATGATATCATTGTTTTGTATTGGTCTATTAGTCTTATCTTTAAGTCTATTAGTACCCTTAAATACGTTTTTATATATATAATATAGGGCGCTGTTCCAAATCGATTGCGGCTGCGTGGTCATGTCTTCGATCTTGTTTTCTTCACAAAATATCCGCAGATATAGCTCTATATCGTTCTCGAAAACTTCCGGTGTATCTTCTGCCGCTTCCACTTTTTCCATGCTCCGCACTCTCCTTTCTGATCGTTTTAGGGCACTAAAAAACGCCCACAAGGGTATAAAGGTTCTTTGATTGCCTTTCCCTTGCGAGCGTGTATCGCTGATCTGTTCGCCGTCCTTGCTCTGCTGCCTATCACATAAACGGGCGTTGATCCCCTCGCACGGCTCCGGGGCGTTTCCTGAGTGATTCGGCTCTTGTTGTTAAATAGACCATATCACAGGTACATATGCCTTGTCAATAGATTTATTTATGCTACGCATATAACGCCTATATAATATATATCCGCGCGCGATATAGTATATATATTTATATATAATATATATGCCTTAATAATATAATATATAATAAATATAATAAAATATTATTTATATATAATATATCGTGTTTCTTTATTTATCTTTATTCTTTACTCTTTCTTTTGCTTCTTTTCTTTCTGCTTTCTTTTTCTCTTTTTTCTTTGTGTATACGGTATGTATACGGTATGTATACGGTATGGATACACTATGTATACACTATGGATACAAAATGGATACATTTGCCAAAAGTCAGTATTTACGCGGCTTGTAGCTGTTTTGACAGCCTTGTTTTTAGTCGTCTTGTTAACCATCTGGCAACCAAATAGCAACCCAACGGCAACCAAGTGGCAACCAAATAGCAACCCAACGGCAACCAAGTGGCAACCGATTGGCAACCCAACGGCAACCAAAGAAAAACCCCAGCTTTTCAGCTGGGGCTAAATGTTTATTTTTTTGATGCTTTGTACCAGTTAAGATATTGCATTGTGTGTATAATTTTTTGTGATGCAATATATCCGACGCCGGAACCTTTAGCAAATATTTTAGATTTGTCCGTTACGCTCATAATTTTAGCCGGGTATGCTTCTGGTATATAATCCTCTTGCATAGTTACAGAGCATACACCATTTTAGGCAACGGTTGTTATCAATCCAATACCAAAGCGAATCCCTGTTTGCTGTGGTGAGCTTCACCCTGAGATCTGGTTTAAATCTGTTTACAAGTCTAATTGCTTTTATCATTTCTTTTTTCATAAGTTACCACCCTACAGCCTTTAGCTGCCCTTTCTTTTTTGTTTGACTATATAATAAATCATTGTGCCTTATATGTCAATAGTATTTTGTGCCTTATTTTAATATTTTTTCTTCACGTTCCAGCTTTTCAGCAACCGCCAATTTAATAAAGTCATTCGCCGAATATTTCAAAGCCTTGATTCTGTCTTTTGTGCCCACTTGAAATCTGCAATTGATCCGCTCAAATTTGCTATCATAATTATATATAGCTTTTCTTTGCGCTTCGCTTGTCTTGTGTTCGTCGTTCATATCTCGTAACCTCCTTTTAATGTGATATGTCTATCATATATCATTGTGCCTTATATGTCAAGAATTTATTTTACTTCTATATATAAGCATCGCAATATATTTGTGCCTTATACATATTGCACAAAAGAATTATTTGTTTGTGCCTTATATTTGTATAATATTACGACTTGTTTTGTGCCTTATATCTGTTATAATAAAGCTATCAACAGAAAACAAAACAAAACGAAAGGAAGAAAAGCAAATGAAAACTTATAGAATTTATGTCAACGGTATGTATGTAGGAACAGAGGACTTTACAAGATCAGAAGTAACAGCGATTGAATCAGACAAAGAAATTAAGTTGATCGAGAAATAGAAAGGAGCTGATAAGATGCCAAAGTATTACATTTCTTACAATGATTATTTCGGTTATTGCGTTGTCGAAGAAATCAATGGCACAGGAAAGATTGTATTTGCCGGATCTATTGAAAGATGCAATAAGAAATGCATAGAACTAAACACCGAAGCAATTAACATGATATAGACGAAACGCTCCAAGATCGGAGCGTCAGCCGTGGGATGGTCGCCGCGGCTCTGATGATGGCAGACCAGAAAGGGAAAAGGATATGAAAGAAAGAATAGAATTATTAGAAAAAGAACTTGAAGAGGTATGCGGAGCATATGAAAAAGATTGCAGCAAGTGCCCGAAACAGGCAGAATGCGAAGAGTATTGCAAGTTATATCGAATTTATGAAGGGAGATAAATAACATGACAAAATCAGATCTCATGAAAGAATTTAAGGAACTGGAAACAGAAAAAAAGATGCACGTTGATGGCATTTATTGGAACAGCAAGAAAAGCGAAATTGAAAACGCTATCGAGTGTTTGAAATGCCCGGATGAAATGCTAGAAAAGTATTTAATGATTGTAAGCCTTAAATATCCAAACAGCGGGCGCATAATCGCCGAAAATGGCGACTTTAAGCGGCATAACTTTAATAGGCTGTATGTTTACAACACGGCTAGAATGATTTTATCAAATTAGCAACCTTGGAGCATTGCGCCCGGTTCGATTCCGGGCGGTTGCATTTCTTTCCAAAATGATATATAATATGTTAAATTTCTACTAAGGTAGATAAGACATATCTTTATTTTGGAAAAGAAAAACAAAAAAACAAAATGGAGGTATAAACAATGGAAAAATTAACAGATCAGGAAAAGAAAGCAATTAAACAGGCTGTAAGGGAATGCGGCTATTATGATGCAGTGGAAAATGAAGAAACCCTTTGCGATTGGTACGAAAATGGGACCATATCGATAAACACCGCCCGGAATGGTCGCGCTGTTGCTTGGGTGCTTTTGGAAAACGCGGAAAAGGCTCTTTACGTTGATACACTGGAAGAATTAACCGAGGAAGAAATAGAAAGCGAGTTATGCTAATATGCAGAAAGTCAAGAAAGCAGCCGCGCAAATGGATAAAAAGGAAATTTATAGCATTTTAAATTCCGGCGGAAATCAAATAATTATAAATGATTTTGATGCTTTTGTAGATTTACAGGAAAAAGCTATTTCACACGATGATTGTTGCGTTGTGCCGTTTTTTAAAGACGGCACAATCATTTTAAAAAACATATACAACCGAATAACCATATACATGATTTTGATTTTTTCGGATTGCAAAATGGAAAAAGAAAATACTAGCGTATTTTTAAATTCTGCGCGTATAGAATTTTTTGACGAAGATATTACAACCTATGAGGAATTTGCAAAGATCGCATCAAACCGCTTATACTCTCACGGTAAAAACTGGACTTTCCAATACATAGGAAAAACAGAAGTGGAATTTTGCGGGCATAAGTACAGAATAAAATCCTTTGAAAATTCTACAACAGCAATTTTAAAAAACAGAGGGCAAGCGGATCCACTGGAGCAGGTGTATAATTTACCAAATTTCGAGCAAGTACAGAAGGATATGCATTTTTCTGTCGATTTATTCTGCAATGTCATGGTGTGTATAGATTTTTTGTTGAAAAATCCGCTTGAAAAAAAGAGAGTATACAAAAAGAGGAGCGCGCATAAAAGCGCCGAAAAATTACCAGGAGCAGAAAAGAAAAATGATATACAAGTTTTTTCACTGAACTCCCTACAATTCAGAACCGCAAACAAAAAAGCGGCGGCAGCTTTAAAAAACAAGAAATTTACGCGCTATTCTGAAGGCTGGAGCGTTCGCGGTCACTACCGCCACTACAAGAGCGGAAAAACTGTGTATATTGAAAGCTTTGAGAAAGGAAAAGGCAAGAAATCGAAAGACAAGACCAAGAAATATATTTTGTAATTTTCTGACCAAAATTTCACGAAAATTTTGCAAAATCCATCAAAAACGCCGTTTTGGTTTTTGAGCCTGTAAAATAGTACCGGGGGGGGGTTCAAATTCTCCCCGATTTGAAATTTTTTTCGCGAAAAATTTTTGAATACAAATCTTTTTTGACATTTTTCTCGAGATTTTCAAAATCCAGTTTTTCCAGTTCACATAAAACCAATTAGTACGCAACTTTTTTTGGAAAAATTTTCATCAGATCATCAGCCATGTAAACGATATCTCGCCCATACAGCGACAGAAAATCTGCAACTATCTCTTCTGTTCGCATATCCATTTGACAGCCGTTCTCGAAGCTGTAAACGTGCGTAAGCTCATGGCATAGCACCTTGTCTGTCATTTTTTCTGACAGGTTATCAGCAATCGTTACCGTCTTGGTAGTATTGTCGGTAACGCCAAGGGTGTATACACCGTCTGACCTGCGCAGTTCTTCACTGTTCGGTCTGACAAATTGCAGTATCCAGTTATTTTTATTTACTGTAAAAATCATATAATCAACTCCTAAAAAGGCTATGAGCATTTACACCCATAGCCTTTACCTTTACATTTTGCTGACAAGGACTGATAATTTGGATTTTGCCATGTTCATTTCTTCCTGTGACATTCCTTTCATCAGGTTCAGCAGATCGTCTGACATTTCTTTCATGTACTTCTCCAGCTCACGCATTTTTGCTTCTTTGTCCTGCGGTTCATTTCCTTTGTGCAGTTCTTTTGATTCCGTGTAAGCCCTCTTTGCGCTTTCATACCGGCTTTCAGTGTGCATAGGCTCTGTATAGTACATGCGACCATTTCCCTTATCCATATCACGGCTGTATTCCATATCGTGATAACGCTCTGGTGTCATATGCCAGTACGGCGGTTCCTCGTAACCTCTGCGGTATGTTCCGCGACCTTTTGGAGCAAATCTGCCATTAGCATAGCGATAGTGGTCGTAGTATCTTCTGCCGTTTTCTTCGCCATATTCTGCCTTAAGGCTTCTTAAGAGTTCTTTGTCGTACTCTTCTTCCTCTTCATCAGACTTTTTCATAGCCTTAGAAATTATTGAATGATACTCGGCTTCTGCAAGGTCTTTAATCATATCCACGACTTCGCCCATTTCGGAAGTATCAACATTCTCAATGCCCTTTTCAAACTCATTGACGGCTTTTTCTGTAAGGCACTCCTGCATTTTGTGTATTCTTTCAATGTGCATCTTCTCACCCCCTACGCTTCACGAACAGCAATTAAGTTACTATTCTGTACTTCAATAGCCTGTGTAGATGTATTCTGCACTGCTACAGTACTGCAACAGCCACAAGGCACATCAACGTAGGCTTGCGCCGATACATTAAAGAAATTCTCAACTGCTGCCGGTGTTACAACCATTCTTGTTGATTGCAAAGGCTCGCCATCTACCGCAAGTGCAAGTGAAATAGCTCCAACCGTACCGCCTGTTGGTATCTGAATATTTCCACTAAACGATACAAGAAATCTTGCTCTGCACTGGTTTGTAATGCCTCTTAACTTGACGATACCACTTCCCTGTCTATGGACAATGCACTTGCTACCACATACTGGTGTTTCTGTCAAAGCAACATCTTCTCCAGCGGCAACGGTTTGTAATGCAATTCCTGTAAATTCTGCCATAATAATATACCTCCTTACTTCAATTCGCTTATTGATTTTGGAACATTGGTTTCAGAATCACCTTTACCTGATTTAAGGGTTTCAACCAAGGTTTCCATATAGTCTTTTTTTGAAAGCTTATCCATCGTTTCTGTGATTTCAGAAACAGTTTTAAGCTCATTTACGCTGAGTTTTTCAAAATCAATTTTCTTGATTGCTTCGATAAATTTCTCTTTGATTTCGTTCATGTTGTTATACCTTCCTATCCATAAAATAAAGGGCAAACGTTATAGTCTGCCCTTGGGTTATAAGTAATACTGCATAGCAGACATAATCGAGTTAAACTCAATTAAGATACTCAATTATTCTGTTGTAATTAACATCCGCAGCTCTGATTACATCCGCATCCATAAGCGTATGCATTTGGATTTGGAACGACATATGCCGGGACTGCAGTCGGATTTACAGAATTGACGATTTGCTGTGTCTGTGCCGTCATTGCAGTAGTCAGAAGTGCATTCTGTCTGTCCTGTGAAGCAGAAAGTTCAAGCTTCTGTACCTTATCTCTCAAATCCGCATTTTCTTTTGCACATAAGTAGTCAAGAATTGCTCTTGTTCCTGCCTGCTGGCTGTCGATGATATCTCTTGTGTTGTTATTCATTGCATTCTGCAATGCGCAAGTGTTGGTTGCCATATTGTAGTTTACGCCTTGAATAGCTTCACGAGTTTCGCAGCAGCAGTTTGCAAGCTGTGCCTGCAATGCATTTGTATTCTGCATATTTGCGATCGTGTCAGCGTTGATTGCCTGCTGAATACCGTAGCCTGTCTGCATGATATTGGTGTTGATCCCGTTGAAACCTGTAAGCATACTGTTGTTTACAGCGTAGAATCCATCACACAGACCGTTTGTGATCCCGTCAAGTTTGCTGATAACAGCCTGATTGTCGAATCCACGCTGAATGTCTGACTGCGTAGCCGCAGTCGCAACATATCCACCGCCATTATTGCCACCCCAGCCGCCAAATCCGCCATTACCCCATCCAAAGAGCAATGCGAATACAACGATAATCCAGAGCCAGCCGCCATCGCCGCCCCAACCGTTGTTTCCGTTTCCGTCGATATTCGCTACAAGCGGAACCGACGCGCAATTTCCTGTGTTGAACATATTAGATACCTCCAAAAATATTTTATTCATAAAGAGGTCACCTAGGTATTGTGCACAAACCTCTAATATGCTGTTACATACCCATTCTGCTTTTTATTTGATTTATCATTTCATCCGGGTTTACACCTTTTTCTTGGCACAAATTACGAGCCATCTGTTCTATACCCTTCATATCGCCACTCTGAGCCATTCCGATAGCATTTTTAGCCATCGGGTTTTGCATAACTTGGCTATTTCCTATCATGCTCTGCAAAAACTGTTGCGGACTTTTAAACGCTTGAAAAAAATTCATAAAACCACCATCCTATTACTTTTTATGACTAATCTATGACTAAACTTGGACTAATCTTGACTAACTTTTGTTCTTGCATTAGTCTTAGTCAAAGATTTCTCATCAATTTTCTTTTCCAGTTCTTCTATTTTGGAAAACAGTGTATCAAAGTGCTTGTTGAATACCTCTGTGGCTTCGTCTGATAGCCCTATTTTCAATTTTTCTGTTTCTTGTGAGGGATTGGAAGGGTATGAATCTGAAACAGGTTTAAAAAGCCTTGTAACAATTTTACCGTTTGCATCCCAACTCTTGGCATATATCTCTGACAAATCTTGTGTAGGGAAAAATGCAACTGATCCATCCATTGGCACGTCATTCGCAGTAATCATATCTGCGGACTGCACCACTCTTCCGTTTATTCTTTGCGCCGTCTGCTGTATATATGACGGTTGCTGATACTGCTGCACTGCCGGCTGATTATAAAACTGTTGCTGCGGCTGCATATAGTTCTGGTAATAATTTGGATTTGGATAAGGTTGCATAATGTTCCTCTCTTTCTGTCTTTTCAGCTTCGACCAATATGTTTGTTTCATCCTGTGTCAGGAATACCTCTTTATTCTGTATTCCCATCTGACTGAAATTCATCAGCATTTTTCTTTTCCTCTTCTTCCAGTATTTTTTCCATGCCGTGCACAATGTTTGATTGTGTTTGTAGATCAAGCATCTGCATATCCGGCATCGCAAATATCTTTTCTAAAATTGCGTCCGAAAACATAACTATCAACTCCTTATAACTATATTTTTGCGCATAAAAAAAGAATGTGGTTCTCACATTCTTATCAATTTATTCTCATTTTGCATAAGGCTTTTTCAGTGTACCAGTTATGTACCAATTATGTACCAATTTTTATTACAATACGTGAAAATATATAAAAATATATAATCTCAAAAAAACTCAAAAACTCGGTAAAATGGGCATTTGTAGCAATATATTAAACCATGTAGATATTTATAAAAAATGGTAATTAACTACGATTCCTAATTTCATTTTACCTTTCTCCTTACCAGAAATGCCTATTTTATCGCATTTCTTTGTCTTTGTTTTATTTTCATGTACCAATTATGTACCAATTTTACACAACTTTTAGTGCTTTTGCCACTTTTTCAATTTCTATTTTCTTTTGGTCGTCTGTTGTATGCACGTAAAGATTCATGGTTATTCCGATGTTTGAATGTCCTAGAATCGTTTGAAGCGTTTTGGGCATCATTCCGGCTTCTATGCATCTCGTGGCAAATGTGTGACGCAGTACGTGCATTGAGAATCTCGGAATTTTTGCTTTATCGCAGATTTTGAATAGGGCTGTGTCATATGTACTGTTTTTGACTGGAGCACCAGTCTTACACAAAAATATTCTGTCTTTCCATTGCATTTCGACAAATTTCAGATGCGCGTTTTTCTCTTTTTGCTTATTCAAGATATAAATTGCTTCATCTGTCAGTGGTATAGTCCTGTACCCGGATTTACTCTTCGGCTGACCCTCTCTCCATTCTCCTGTGGAATGCCTGTACTCCAAACTTCTGCTAACCGTAAGTGTTCTGTTCTTAAAGTCTATATCTTCCCACTTTAAACCTGTAAGCTCCCCGGTTCTCAACCCAGTCTGTAAAATAAATCTATATTGATATTCATAAGACATACCGGAAGCATACTCTAAAAATTTTTTCTGTGCTTCTATTGTGAGTGCTTCTTTCTTCACAGATTCCTTTCCCATGTCAGATATAACCGCTCTTGTGCACGGGTTTTTTCTTATTACATCGTTATCAAATGCATATTGCAGCATATTGTACAATGCTATCCTTGTTTGATATATTGTCGATTTTCTATATCCTTCATCATCCATTTTGTTAAATATCTGCTGGCAATGAATACTGTTTACATCTCTTAGCAATTTGTTTCCTATTATCGGCTTTATATTCCTGCTATAACGCTCTCTGTAATTTCTGACAGTGTTTGGTCTTACCGTTTTCTCTTTTATTTCAATCCAGTACCGGAACCACGATTCAACGGTCAAGTCCGACGGAAAGTCTATATTTGAGTGCTGTTCTTCATACTTATTTTCTGAAAGCCATTTTTGGGCTTCTCTCATTTTCAAAAACAATTTTTGTATGCGCTTTCCGTACCTGTCAGTATATCTAGCGACATAGTAACCGTCTTTTCTTTGGGACAAACCCTGCCCTATTTCCTTACCTCTTAGGTCTTTTCCCATCTTTTACGCTCCTTTCCCTATATGGAAAAAGCCTTATGCAAATACATATAATATCACATAAGGCTTTACAAGTCTACAATTCCACATTATCGGCAATAAATTTTTCAAACTCTTTTCGCTTTATCAACCGCTTTTTTCCTACATAGATAACAAAATTACACCTTGGGTCGCTTGAAAGCTCTCTGATTTTGTTTATTCCGATACTGCTATATTCCGCAGCTTCTTCTATTGTCATTGTGATTTTTTCCCATACAGGCACATTCTGCTTCATTTTATCAATCCTTTCTATTTTAATTTTAAGCTTAAATACGATTCTTGAAATGGTAGCTTTTGATAGCTTTAATTTAAAAACCATTTCGTCAAGTGTTGCCCCTTTACACAAATACTGGAACACTTGGTACTCTTCTTCTGTAAAATTAGCATTTCCGACGATTGAATCAATCTCTGGCTTAGTCAGTTCTGATAACTTCATAAGCCATTCTCCCTTTTTACTTTTTTATTCCTGATTTCACTATTCTCACAGCTTCTTCAAAACACATATCTACCAAAGTTTGAAGAACAGGTGCCATAAATCTAAATCCTGGTATTCTTTTTATTGCCAAATCAAGTGCAGTCTTTGAAGTTAACCTCAACTGTTCCACAACCTTGTCCAGATCGTAGGCAGTCGGAACATCATCAATAGCAACCAATTTGATAACACCGCTTCCGGTATGACTTGCTATCACTTTTCCATTGAATTTATCCGCATCAATCAGTCTCATTTACACATTTTCCTTTCTTTCTAAAAAACAATTTATTCGTTCTTTGCAGGTAGCTTCTGTCTGCCTTTTTTGCATTTTCGCAATTTGACTTCCAGTGTTTTTCACATACCTTATATCCTTTCTTCACTGGTTCTCCGCAAAAGAAGCATTTCCCTTCGGAAACTCTTTCCCAGCCGTATTCTCTCGGATATATATTTTTCCTTTCTTTTTCCCTGCATTTTATACAGGTATAATATCCTGTTCCTTTTACGCTTACCTTTCCACAACGAGTACAGATTCCATCCGCTTTCCTCTGATTGTGTAACTGCTTATGGTAATCCCTCATGTATTCGTTGTATTTTTTTCTGTTCAGTTCTCTCTCTTTTTCTATCCTATTCGTATTTTCAGCAGTGCATTCCGGGCAGACCTTTTCAGAGCCGAACAATTTGTTTTTTTGGCACCTTGGGCAATATCCCATTTTGGCGTACCATCTTCTTGTTTCTGTCAGTTTTTTGCTTCTTTCTTTTTGGCATTTTGAGCAGTAAATTCTATTGGCTCGATCATTTGGTTTCCCACATGATACACATATGCCCTCTGCTTTCAGCCTTTCATATCTTTCTTTGTCGTACATATAATTGTATGAGTAAAGCTAGCTTTTTGTCCGGACAAACCTCTTTACCTCCTACAATTTTAATTTTTCTTTCAGACGATCCGGCATAGGAACGCATTTTCTTTCTGCCGCAGGTTCTTCTTTGTTTTCCAACATAGGATTTTTGAGCGCTTCAATTCTTTTGCCATTGCAAGACCTATTTTCGGAAATCATGGCTTTTATGTCATTTGGCAGTTTCTGCATTTCTTTTTGCCTATTTACAACCAGACGATAACTCTTAATAAAATTCGACTGGATCACGCTCTCAATACTCTTTATGTCAGTCTGTGCCCAATTATGTATGTTTTCAGGACTTCCAACCGCTTCTTTCACAGCATCGGGCAACTTCTCAAATTCCTCTCTTGACTTGTAATTTCCATTGCGCAAAGCCTTGCTGACAAGCGACCACGCTTCCATTTCATTCAGTTGCGCAGGGCTGTTTATCATCTGTATCTTATCAATGATCTGCCCGATTCTAGGTGCGAATCCGCTTGTATCTGTCACGATATAGGCTTTAAGTGCCATCTGTACTTGCTGATACGGATAATCTGCAAGCATCAGAAACCAAGTGTTGACAGCTATTGTCTTATCCGGTGGCTTGTAATTTGGGAATGCAGCTTGCACCATCATAAGAAGCTCTATCGTTTCATCTCTTGTCACTAGGCATTCCTCCATTCGTCATATACGCTGCTTTCTGATTGAGATTGTTCTTTTCTTTTCCGTTCCCAAGTTCTAACAGCCGCTTTCCAATCTTTCATTCTATTCTTACCGATCATCCAGCCTTTGCTCGAATAGAAATCAATGAATGCCATCGGATCAATATTGTTTTTTCGTTCTTCGCAATACTGTTTGACTTCATCAAGAGTGGGCGGATAAAAGCGTTTAGCTTTTTCCCCTCTCACACTCTCCTCTTTGCTATCCTTATCTATACTATTCTTATCTATACTTACCTTACCTTTACTATCCTTACCTATGTATCCATTCTGTATACATACTGTATCCATTTTGGATACATCCAACGTATAAGCCTTGTTAGACTTGATTCCAAGCATAGATTTTTCTTCCACATAATCTGTTGGTCTGTACCTATCCGTCTGAATGTAATTGTGCATTTTCCAGTGTTTTATTACGATTATCCCACTCTCGAAAAGTATGATAAATGATTTTGCAATCAGCAATTTAAAATCATCATCAGAAGCACCGCACATTTTTTGTATTTTCTTTGGGTTATTCACAAATCCATCATCGTCCGCGTTCATGGAAAAATGAAAATATAACATTTGTGTGCTACTTGGCATATCTAAAAAAGCGTCACTTTCGGTTATCTTTTTTGTAAACATACGTCTTTCTGCCACTTATATCACTCCTTATCAATCAATCTCTAAGTCAAATATAGACATCTGCTTATCTCTCTCAAATACAAGCATTTCATTCTTTGCTCGCTCGTAAAAGTTTCTGTCAATCTCAAATCCGTAAGCACTTCTACCGAGTTCCGCGGCGGCTCTCAACGTGCTACCGCTACCGCAACAAGGGTCTATAACTACATCTCCCTCGTCTGTAAAAATTTCAATCAACTTCTTAATAACTGCAACAGGTTTTTGTGCCGGATGAATCTTCGGTATGTCTTTACCGTCTTTCTCCCATGCAAACCAATTAAATACCATGCGACCTGTTCCTCTAATATTCTTTCCGTTCTCGTCTGTCTGACAACCATTTCTAAATTTCGGAAGTTTATCACGATAAAGAACAAGCGCATATTCCGTTGCGCCTACGATACGCATATTTGCTTTAAGCACCTGTGGACTGTAATTTTTAACAAACACTAAAGGTATATAATTGACAAATCCGTGCTTCTTTGCCGCCGCAATCAATGTCTGCAACTGTTCAAAAGAACAAAACACGATCATACAAGGACTGTTGCTACTTCTTCCTCTTGCAATCGGCTTGGAATCTTCTTTCTTCAACATCTTTGAACAGAAATGGAAATATTCATAAAGGTTGAAATTGAAATCAGAATTAAAAGCCGCTTTCTTTGCAAGTTTGCTTTCTCCGTTCTTATTATCCCCCCCGTTTTACCACATAGGGTTACTACCATAGAAGTTAGTTCCTACATTGTAAGGAACGTCGGCAATAATCAACTGTGCCGGAGGAATAGCATATTTCTTGTAATTCTGCATAGAATCACGATATATCTCACATTTAACTTTTTTCTTATACATTCTAAATCTACCAAAAGGAAACCTAGGTTTTATGCGCGCATCCTGTTCCTTTCTGATAATTTTTTGTTAGTTATCTTCTTTTCTTTTGAAGCTCTCACAAGACACATCAAGCAAACAACCGCATCTTTCGATTTCTGTTACTCCCCAATATGTCTTATATCTGTAAGAGTTTTCACATTTAAAGCAGAAATCCTTGCCATTATTCAATTTGCAACTTGTCTTTTTATCTTCCAGATTTTTCCCGAGACTCTCGTTTATCCTTTTGAGCTCCTCGACCTTTTTCTGTGATTTCTCAAAATCTTCAATGAGTTTGCTGTATTTCTTCTTACTTAAAATCTTCATTCCGAATCACCCACTTTCAATAAATCCATAAACTTCTCATACTGCTTCTGTGACACCTTGTTATGCTTTTTATCCTCTCTAATTTCGATTTTAAGGTGCTTGTCTGCGATAGAGAATAATTCCCTTGCCAAAACCTTTTTTCCTTGCTGTATGCCGTCTCTATATCCCTTGGCAGGCTTAAATTCATTTATCTTCTCCTTGCCCTCTCCTTGACCCCCGGAAGTTTTGTTGTAGCGGCACTGGTATCCTTTTTTTGTAAACGCCAAAATCCAAGACTGCTCCCACTTGTCAAGTTCTTCTTTCGGGTAGTGTAAAAAATTCAGCTTCCAGCCATACGGGTTTTCTTCGCTGTAAAACCCTCTCTTTTTGATCGAGAAGTCTATGTGCTGATAGCCTGTCAAGTGGCTGCACATCCTTTGCAAAATATGTAATGCCTGCCCGATGTAAAAATAAGATATTCCGTTTTCATCGGTTCGCGTCAAGAAATATATACCACTACCATCATCAAGTTTCGGATTGACAGCAAGCAGTTTTTCCCTGTTCTTCTTCTCAATCGCATATATCTGTCTGTAATTTGGTTTCACACTCTCACTCCAATCTAATATTTAATATCAAATCCGCCATGTTCATTTATCCAGTCGATAGCCTGTGCATATGTAACACCATTGTTCTTCAAAACATACAGAAGATTATGGAATTTTGGATGCGTTTCTTTCAGCCTTAAAAATCTACTTTCTTTTTCCAAGTGGCATCCGAATCCACATAGAACACACCCAGTTCTACTACAACCAGTTGTTTTCAATACAGGTCTTTCAGCATCAAAAATCCCTAAATCAGCAAATGACATTTGGTTTTCGCATTGCCCCATAGCTTCATAATCTGTAACTACTTCGCCGTAAACTGAACATATTGGAAAATAGAATTCATTATTCTCGACATTTGCACCTGTTGACTTGTATACAATTCTATTTCCGTAAAACATTTTGTCGTTGCCCATTCTAAATTCAATCATACGTTTAGCATTTTCTTTGATATAAAGCAGCACATCCTGTTCTGTCCAAAAACTCATAGGATTGCTATGTGGTCTTGTGACATTAAAAGCATTACAGCCATCCTGCAACCATTTCTGTGTACGCATAATGCTTTCACTTGCCATAGTCGCTATAATCGGCTTTCTGCCTGTTTCCTTTTCATAATCGTGTGCAGGCTTTTTCTTCATAATGTCACAGCATAAGTCACTTATCTCGAATGGTGCGTCAAGAAAGAATTTATATTTTTCTTGATTAAACTGACTATAATTGCCTTTGCTATCTGTCAATTCTCCGTTTAATCTGCGTAACCTATATTCTGAACCGCTAGGGATAACTCCCATCTGCAAACTCTTGTACTGCTCGTTCTGCTTGTTTATTCTTCTGTCTATTCCTAGCAGATCTGCCATGTAGCAAGCATACGGAACTGTCTGTCTGTCTGTCTGTCTGTCTGTCTGTCTGTCTGTCTGTCTGTCTGTCTG
>ERZ808258.68-NODE-68-length-54563-cov-4.645465_pt1 | contig 54563 bp, 50 predicted proteins | sample MGYA00521280_ERZ808258 | MGnify/ENA primary metagenome ERZ808258 (study PRJEB31516, sample SAMN03275585) | gut metagenome | biome: mammalia-associated habitat; material: feces | host: Papio cynocephalus | place: Kenya | collected 2012-07-19 ...
TCATTGGAATCACCTTTACGGATTCACCGTTGCCGGCACATCTCCGTCTGCGGGCGAAAATCCCGCTGAATCCCTCTATAGCCGTGTCGTATATAAACGGAACCTGAAGATAACTTAGATTACTGAAATTACAGAAGTATCGATTATTACAATGATAACAATTTACAGTTTAATTATCCGAAGAGGGTTGTTGCTTCCGGTGCATGGATGGCATCTGTCAGACAGGGTTTCAGAAGGGCGGGGAAGATGGATCCCGTCGTCCGTGAGAACAAGATCGAGTGGGTGAGGGGACTCATCCGCAGTACGGAGAATCGGGAGCCGGAAGGCTGTCCGTTCTGCAGCGGTGAACACATAGTGAAATACGGGCGCACCGGGAAGGGATCGTTCCGGTTCAGATGCAGGGAATGCGGAAAGACGTTCTCCACCTCGGGGATCATTTCGAGATCCAGATTGAGCGAGGCTCAGTGGATGGCATTCGCGGAGTGCTATGTGGATGGAGCCTCTTTGGAGAGGACGGCTTCCTGTTGCGACATCTCCAAGACCACCGTCCGCAGGATGAGGGAGGTCGTCGACGGGTTGAAGGACAGCGCATTGAGCGAACCGGCGCCTTACTGCGACGAATCGATGCTGCTCTGCGTCCTCAAGAGTCCGATGCAATCGTTCTCCTGAGGGAACGAAGCGTGTGTATTTCGGCTGGATCGGTAGAGGCAGGACGGAAAAGACAGTGAACGAGTTCGGAATTGAGCGACGATCGGGAATCACTCGATTCTGCACGGATGGAACAAAGAGAGCATATGGTGATGGATATGGATGAGGAATTGGAGAGATGCACTGCATGGATGGTGAACTGGTTCACGTGCGAGGGCGAGACGCCAATGAGGATAGGTTCCTATTCCACGAAGGAGGAAGCCGAGAAGGTCTTGGCGAGATACGGCGAAGACCACGAGGGGCATGGGCAGGCCTTCAAGTACTACACATGTTGCCCCGGCATGCGTCGAGGCTGGACAGACGGATCGGATTCGGCAAGGTTCCGATGCACGTATCGATATCGCTCTGATGAGAGCGGTAGCGCCGAGGGGGGTGCTCAATCCCTCCTTCGGCTAATTTCAAACCTGATTTATATTATAATTTCTGTGTTATATCCATGAGCCATACTGTGAAGGTCAATCAGCGTACCTGCGGAAGGACCACATTCGTCACCGCATCGCTGTGCGATGACGGCAATTCCCTGAGGATCGACATCGAATCCGACTGTCCCAACGTGAAGGAGTATGCGAACAGGCTGAAGGATATCTCGGTAGACGATGTCGTCGTGTTCGAAGGAAGCAAGGTGGAGGATCCAATCGTCAGGGCAACCCTCTCGGTGCCGTGCATGGTCCCCAACGGGGTGTTCAATGCCGCATGGCTGGAGCTCGGGATGCTGTCGCCCAACACTGCGAAGAGGGCGGTCTCCAACGACAACGAGTTCGTATGGGACGGATTCAGGCAGGAGCGAGGACAGCATCGGAAGAAGTCGTCCAGGCTCCTGACCTTCGATTTCGGTTTGGCGGGGGCTGGCGGCACGATTCCCTTCTTGGCCTCGTCTCCTGATCCGAAGGATCCTCCGTCGAGCAGGGTGGCCTGCTGGCTCCCCATCATCAGATCCTTCTCGCCCCAACCGAACACCTCGGTGATCATGCCGGCCATCCTGGACAGCCTTTCCGCGTAGTATCTGTAGTCCGGTTTGGCGGAGAACGGCTTCCCGCTTATCCACGGCTCCACCTTCATGGGGGACGACTTGGCATCGGTGACTATCCAGGATACCTTCATCCCCGGGATGAACTCGTATCCCATGGCTATCAGCTTCTTGGCCGCCTGGACGTTGGCCATGCTGTCGGGATTCGCATAGGCGTCGAGCCCCTTGCATCCCTTGGAGATCACCAGCTCCTCCTTGGAGATCTTCCCTGCGATGGTGTCCTGGATCGTGCGTCTGGCGAGGGCGAGGGCCTCCTCGCTCTTCTCGTCCAGTATGCAGTCGAACATCTCGGTCTGGAGCTTGTCCTGGAGGTCGAACGAATCGGTCCTCCTGCTCTCGTATCCTCTGATCAGAAGCTCGTCCTGAGCTACAGGCCAGACCACGCGTCCGACGTACCTCTTCTTCCTGCCGTGGGTGAAGAGGGGCTCCAGGATCTTCTCGAATTCGAGGGTCCCGCCGTCGCGGGAGTACGTATCCGCCTTAGACGTCCCGAACTCCACCGCCTCCTCCAGAGTGGATCCCGGGGATTGCACGAACACGGAGTCGGTGTCCGAATAGACCACGCCGTGCCCCTCGTTCTGAAGGTCCTTAATGATCCCGGTGATGTTGGCCCTGGCGAACGATGTTATGGCGGCGCCGATGCTCTTATCGGTGAATCTGTAGAACGACGATGCGAAGACTCCGTAGAAAGTGTTCATGAGGACCTTCACAGCCGCCTGAAGACCGTCGAGATAGCGCTTCTCATGTGGATCCGCCGTCGCCTTCATCCTCTTCTTGATGTCGTCCCTCTGGTCCATAAGGCCCTGTAGGATCGTCGGAAGCAGTCCGACGCGGACGTCCTTGGACAGGAAGGCGGTTCCTGAAGGTGCCACAATCGTTCCGGAGGGGTCCAGCGTGGTGAAGCAGATGTTCTTCGCTATGATCGTCGAAGGATACATCGACTTGAAATCGAGCACGCACACCCAATGGTACAGGCCCGGCTTCAGGTCGTGCACGTATCCTCCCTCGATCTGGTCTCCGTCGCGGATGCGTCTGCCCATCTGCGGGACGGCGACGTGCGCACGGTCTGCCGCACGTATGAGCAGGGAGTCCGCCAGCTGGGACGATCCGGATGTGAGGACGTCCTCCAACGAGAGCTTGGAGACGGCGGCGAGGTCCATGCCCTTCCTGAGGGTCTCGACGGCGAGCAGGATCCTGAGCGCGAGCTCGGCGTCCTTGGTGCAGTATCTCATGACCTTGCCGCTGTCGCTCTTCCATTCATCGTCGATATGGCGGGGGTCGACATCCAGCTTGGTCTCTCCCAGTACCTGCATAGATACCGCGTTGAGCGTCTCCTGCTTCGGCCTCAGCTCCTTCCTGGCGGCCATCCACGCGTCGCAGATTATCCTGCCCTTGACCCTCCAGTACTTCTCGCTCCTGAGCTTCGGCTGTCCGCCGTCCCGGCCCCAGGGCATGGTATCCTTCATGCGGTTCCGCTTCGCCCTCTCCTCGATCTTGCGGATATCGTAGTTGTCGATGTTGTATCCGGTGATGACGTCGGGATCCTCCTTGCGGATCAGCTCGGAGAATCCGGCGATGATATCCTTCTCGGTGCCGTGCAGCGGAGCGCAGGCCTTGATGCCGTCGCCGTCCGAGATCACGGCGCAGATGCAGTAGATGTTCTCGCGGAGGATGCTGTTCTCGATGTCGAACGACAGGATCTTGAGTCCCGGGTCGAACGGCTCCATGTTCTCGAAGCCGTCCATCAGGATGGTCACATCCGTCAGGTATCCTCTGTCCACAGGTTCGCCGGTCACCCTGATGCACGACGCCATGTCGGTGTCGTAGACGTAGCGGTGGTTGAACGGGATGTCGGACGCCAGGACCTCCACTCCGGCGTTCCTGAGGCGGTTGCGGTAGTCCGAGATCTTCCACGGATCCTTGATCGTGATCCTCGATGCCGGGACGCTTCTTCCGCGGTACAGCAGCTCCGTGTGCTCCACGGAAAGGGTCTGCGGGTCCTCCAGGAGGTCCTTTTCCAGATTTTCCGGCATCTGCACGCCGTAGAGGTACGGACGGAATCCCTTCGCCAGGGCGGTGACGGACCTCCCGTCGCGCGCCTTGCCGAATATCTCCACGTACGGCTCGCCCTCGAAGTCGGTGTACGACGTGCTGAGGATCCTGATCTCGGCCGTCTCGGTCATTCCCGCCTCACTTGTTGGCGACGATCCTTATGACGTCCCCGTCCTGCAGCTCGTAGTCCGCGCCGACGGTCCTCTTGGTCTTCGCGTTGATGGCCCGGATGAACTTGTCCCCCAGGTCGGAGTGGACCCTGTACGCGAGGTCGCGGGCGGTGCTGCCCCTGGGGACGAGGAACGCATCCGGAAGGACCCTTCCGAAGTGGTCCGTGAACTTGTTCTCGTCCTCGACGGGATAGACGCAGATGAGGTCGAGCATCTTGAACGCCGCGTCCTCGATGCAGGTCTGGACGCCGGTGCCGCCGATCCTCTCCATGTTCTCCTTCATGTACTCCAGGGCTTTCCTCTGACCTTCGTTGACATGTGCCCCTTCGGCTATCGTGAAGCTCCTGTCGCCGGGGGTGTACTCCACCAGTCCCGCGGCATGGGCCTTCTTCAGGGCGAGCTCTGTCTCGGCCATGGTGGGCACGCAATGCGGATTGAGCTCCCTGATCTCCTCGAACGCTCCCTTCATGGCGATGTCCGCCTTGTTCATGGCGACGATCATGGGTTTGGACTGCTCGCGGATGGCGGAGCACAGCGCCAGGAGCATGTCGTCGTCCCATTTGGTGGGATCGTCGGGGAGAGGCGCCTTCCTCAGAGCCTCCTTGATCTGCCCTTCGGTGACCTTCAGTCCCTGGAGCCTCTCGGCCAGGATGGTCTCGGGCTTGGCGCCCTGCATCTTGGCCTGGCGGGCGATCTTGGAGAATCCGTTCTTTATGATCTCGCGCATCCAGCATTCTATCTCCCTGCGGAGGAACAGGATGTCCTCCTTGGGGTCGTGGCTGCCCGCATCGACGGGGTTCCCCTCGATGTCCGTGGAACCGCTGGCGTCGACCACGTTTATGAGGGCGTCCGCCTGCCTGAGGTCGTCCAGGAACTTGTTCCCCAGACCCTTTCCCTCCCAGGCGTCGGGGACCAGCCCGGCCACGTCCAGAAGCTCGACGGGCACCATGCGGGTGCCGTCCACGCATAGCGAGTTGTGCGGAGTGCACTTGACGCCCAGCTCCTTGCAGGGGCAGGGGGTGCGGACGTACGCGACCCCCTTGTTGGGCTCGATTGTTGTGAAGGGATAGTTGGCTATCTCGACGGGCGCCATGGTGGCCGCTCCGAAGAATGTCGACTTGCCGACGTTCGGCTTCCCTACGATTCCGATCTGCATGTGATCGCTCTCGCTATGGGGTCCTCGCGTTAAAATATTGGGAGCGTCGGCGGGCTCGTCGGAGCGGTTCATCGTCCCCGACGTTGGCCAGGATGCGCCCGAGCATATCGTCCAGGGCCTCCAGTTCCTCCTCGGTCAGCCCGTTCAGGGCGTGGGAGTTGACGGAGACTCCCAGGCCGAGATAGGCCTTCAGCGATTCCTCGCCGGCAGACGTCAATGCGAGCCTCTTGGCCCTGGCATCGTCCTCGTCCACCGCGATGTCCACAAGTCCCTTCGCCGCCAGCCGGTCGGCGATCCCGCAAGCCGCCTGATGGGATGCCCCCATGTGGTCGCGCAGGTCCTTGATCCTGCATCCTCCGCATCTTCCGATGAAATAGAGCGCATCCGCCTGTCCCGAGGTCAGTCCTATGCGGGAAGCGTTGACGTCCCTTTCGCGGGTGACGGTGTTGCCTACGATCCTGAGCTTCCTGGCGATGTCCAGGATCCTCTCGTCGCTGTCCATCGCTCCCCCTGGTTCTAGCGACCCTGCTCAGGTCGGTCCCCGGAACGAGGATCTCCGTCAGTCTCGGGAACCATGCGATGTATCTTCTGGATACGAATCCCGTCAGCACGCAGCACATCACGGAGCCGATGCCGACTCCGCCCAGGGTGCCCATGGCGGCGATGCCTATGGCCGCGGCGACGATCACCATGGTCGTATCGGAGCATATGCGGACGATCCCCACATCCTTCCTTATGCGGAGCGTCAGGGAGTACACGAATCCGTCTCCGGGAAGCATGACCGCTCCGGCCACGATCTGCAGGTACACGCCCATCGCCAGGATGACGATGCCTATCAGGACGCAGAGCACCTGGACGGGGAGCGAGTCGGGACTGAGGCCGTCGAACAGCGCCATGGACAGGTCCACGAGGTATCCGAAGAGGAAGCACACGACCACCTCGACGGCCAGATCGGCCTTGGCGGACGGATCCGCCTTCTTCCAATCGGTCAATGCGGCCTGGAATGCTATGAGCATGAGATTGAACGCGGCGACGTACACGCCCATGCTCAGCTCCGGGAATGCGAGTTCGAGGCTGTACGGGATCGCCGTGATGGGCGATGTCCCGAGGTCGGCTTTCGTGATGAATCCGACCGCGAACGATATGAGCGTCAGACCCGCCAGGAAGACCAGATAGCGTCTGACGATATGGGTCTTCATGCGGATTCATACAACATGTTGTATATCAATCCGTTCACGCCGGGCCGGAGCGGGAGGCATAGACCGCGTCGGAGAGCTCTCCGATCCTATCGGGAGAGAGCCTCTCGATGCGCTCGTCGGCGTAGGGGATCCCTTCGGTCGAGGAGATCATTCCCGCGACCTTGAGCGATGTGCCGATCTTCTTCCTGCGATGGTTGAAGCACACCTCCGTCACTTTGAAGAAGGTGCGCTCGTCGGTCACATCGAACGGAGCTTTCCGCGGAGTGATCCTCACGACGGCGGAGTCCACCTTGGGGCGGGGATCGAATCTCGATGCGGGGACGGGCTCCATCATCTCGCATTGGGCGCGATAGAACAGGTTGACCGTCAGCCTGGAGTAGTCCTGCGTGCCGACGGGCGCCACCATCCTGTCCGCGAACTCCTTCTGGACCATGACCACGGCAGTGCGGAACCTCTGCTCCAGGAGCTTGAATATGATGGGAGTCGAGACGCTGTACGGGAGGTTGCTGACGAACGCGTCGAACTCCGGGAAGGGCACCTTCACGGCATCCCCCTCGATCAGCGACACCGAATCCCCGTACGTGGTGCGGATATACGATGCGAGCTTCGCATCTAGCTCGATGCAGGTCAGCGAGGACCCGAGATGCGCAAGGCGGTCGGTGAGGACGCCGAATCCGGGCCCGACCTCGAGTATCCGTTCGTCCGGACCTATCTCCGCGTATCCCACGATGCGATCGGCGACACGGTCGTCGATGAGAAAATTCTGGCCCTTGCTGCGCTTGGGGACGACCCCCGCAGCCGCCATGAGGTCGCGGGCGGTGCTCATCTCGAGACGAAGATGTAGCGCTTCCTGTTCGGATCCGAGATCTCGAGGAGGATGCGTGCGGAAACGAACTTCTCCGGGTTCTTGATCCCGGTGCGCTCGGACAGGTCCGCGAAATCCTTGAAGTCGCCTTTCTTCCTCTCGTCGAGGATGGAGGTCATCAGCTTCTTCCCCAGTCCGGGGAGCTCCTCGAGCATGTGCTTGCGGAGGCTGATGCCTTCGGCTTCGTTGAAGAACCTGATGAATCTGGTCTGGTTCGCCTGCACGATCTCGTCGATCGCATACTTGAGCTCGCTCTGAGCGTTGCTGGTGAGCTCTTCGTATCCGACGCGTCTCTTGACGTGGTCGATGACGTCCCTTTTCGCGGTCGCGGTGTCCTTGCCGATGTAGGTCCTTGTCCCTATGTCGACCTGGACTCCGGGCTTCGCCACAAGTTCGAAGAGCTTGAACTCCTCGTCCCCCACGGCGTAGACCACGGGTTCGCGCCTGGCGTGTCCTCCGGTCGCGGAGCCGATCGGCAGGAAGTCGAGGATGTAGGCGTAGTCTTCCACGTAGGTCCCTCAGTAGTGGTTGCGGACGATCTCGAGGACTTCCTCGATCTGCTCCGCAGTCAGCGTGACCCTCTCCTTGGAGAAGATCGCGCGGACGTCCTCCGGATACTCCGGCAGGAGGTCGGCGATCTTCGCCGCGGTGTACTCGGTCACGAAATCCAGCTGCATCGCCTCGTCGACGATGGCCTGGGCCTGCTCTTTGGAGATGGGGCACGTCTTCTGAGCGTGGTCGAGGGCGGACTTCTGCGAGGCGAGAAGGAAGTCGTAGCCGCCACGGGCGTCGACCTCGGCCTCGAGGAGCTCTTTGACCTCAGCTACAGTAACGTACTTCTCCATAGGAGCTCACTCCGCGTTTCTGACGAGGTGCTCGGGGCGTGCGACGACGGTCTTGGTCTTGTTGCCGTCCTTCACGCTGACTTCGTAGGCTTCTCCCCTGGCGGCGATGACGACGCCGGTGAGGCCGTGGAATCTGGAGAAGGGCATTCCCTTGTGGACGCTGGGGTCGATGATGATGTTGACCTTGTCGCCCGACTCGAAGGTCTGGAGTCCTTTCGTGATCGGGGACAGTCCGCGTGCCCTGGGAGCCTTCTTCAGAAGGTTGCGGGTCTTTGTCCTGGTTCCTCTGGATGCCTGCATTGTGAATCCCTCGTGGTTCGTGATAGTCAATCGCCAATACGTCGAGCGCTGCGACGACGCACTTCGTTCCGAGCCTCTCGGAGAAGCTCGGCTCGGTGCGACCGTCGTCCCCGGAGACGAACTCCTTCACATAGGTTCCGGAATCGGTCTCCATCTCGAGATCGAACCCGTCGCCGTCGAAGTTGTCCGCTTTGACCCAATAGATCCTCCGGTGCCTCACCAGGTCGGCCCTTCTGTGCTCGACGCGGCGTGGTGTCCTCTGATCTATATCGGCGTCCTTGAACGATAAGGCGACCTCAACTACTGTTTCTTTATTAATTTTACCGTCCGCTTTAACGTGCGCGCGATAGGTCTTCCTCGCAGCTGCGCCCTTGTAGCGTTCGACGGCCTCCCTCTGCACGAAATGGAGCGAGTTGAACGCGGCCATCTCGCCGGCGCTGGACCTCCTCTCGAGCTCGTCCAGGTCTATGAAGCGCTTCTTGGGCTCGCTTATCTCGAGGACGAACGGCCTTCCGTCTCCGAGCATGCACGCGTCTATGTCCTCTCTGCCCATGCCGTGGAAGAAGTGCTCCTTCCCTTCGGCCATCTCCAGGGCGATGTCCCCGATGATCTCCTGGACGGAGGTCTCGTACATCTTGCCCTTTCCGTGGCAGTGGGGGCAGCCCTTTCCGTGGCACTCCCTGCAGGGCCAGATGGTCTGCGGGATCTCGCGGCTGTACTTGTTGTAGCGTCCGGCGATGAACAGGGGGGCGATGTCGAGCTTGACGTCCCCGAAGCGGGTGTCCACGAGGGCCACGACCTGGGGGTTCTTGAACTCCACCCTGCGGTTGATCATGGGGAGCGCGATTTTCCCGATCTCGCGGTTGAGCTCGGACTTGATGGCCTCTGCGTTCTCGAGGCCGTGCTTCTCCCAGAGGGCCTTCTCGTTGGCGGCAATCGCCGGTTCGATCCTCGTTCCGATCAGGAAGTTCTCGGATTCGACCGAGTTGACGGCCTCCGCGGCGATCCCCGCGAAGCGGGGCATGAGGTCGAAGACCCCCTCGCACACGGGGCATGTCTCGGCGGGTTCCGGTGCGGATCCGTCGGCCTCGGCCAGCCCTTCGCGTATGAGCCTTCCGCGGACGTCGTTGGTCATGCCGGTGCCGATCTTTCCGAACATGCGTCCGAGGCAGCGGTCGCAGAGTCCCTCGTCCGCGAGGGCGCGGGCCGTGTCCAGGATCTCGGGTATCCAGTCCTCCATGCTCTCGCCTCAGATGTCGAATCCCATCTCGGCTATCCTGAGCCGGGGGCGCTGGCTTTCGAGGTAGTGGTACACGGTGGCGTGCTCGCTTCCCTGGAGGATCAGCTCCACGGCGTGCTTCGCCACGGGGAGGGTGACCGAGTTGCCGATGAGTCCCACGGTGTTGCCGTAGATCACCATGTCCACTCCGGTCAGGTCCTCGATGATGCGGCGGGTCTTCCCGTCCTTCCCGATGAGCCTTCCGCGGATCCTCTGGAGCTGGTTCTTGCGGTCTCCGACGAACTCGCTGAGGTCCACGACCTCTAGGTACTCGTCGTCCTCGAAGAGCCTCATGGCCTTCTCGGGGTTGAATCCCCTTCCCACGGCCTTGATGACGTCCATGAGCTGGAGCGCTTTCAGCGGATCCTCGAGCTCCACGTCGTCGTGCATGACGACCTCGCCCTCCTCGGTGTCGATGTCGATCTTGATGCCGGATATGTCCTCCAGGGCGGTCTTGATCTCGCCCTTCTTGCCGATGAGCGTCCCGATCCTGTCCTGGGGGACTCTAGTTGATCTCATTCCTCCTCTTCCTCCTCCGACTTCCCGTTTACGGTCTCGTCGATGATCGTGGCGTCGTCTATGACGTCCGCCCCCCTCTTCCTGAAGAACGCGTTTATGTTCCGGACGTCCCTTTCGAGCAGGTCCTTCGCGTTGTAGTTGTCGGTGGTCATGGCCTGCCCGACGTCTATCATGATCGGCTGGCCGTCCTGCATGAGGATGTTGTACTCGCTCAGGTCTCCATGGACCAGGTGGGCTTCCTGCCAGCCGTCTATTATGAAGGAGACGACCTCGTCGTAGGTGTCCGTCGGGTCCTCGAGCACCACGTCCTTGAGCTGGGGCGCGGGACCGTTCTCGTCGCCTATGAACTCCATGAGCAGGCAGTTGTGCTGGAACGTTATCGCCTCCGGCACCGGTATGCCAGCATCGGCGTACCTCACGAGGTTCTTGAACTCCTTGTTGACCCAGGTGTAGATCATCTTCCACCTGTTCCCGGTCACGCCTCTGAACCGGGGGTCGCCTTCGATGTACTTCGCCACCCTCTTGAAGGTGGAGGTGGACGTCCTGAATATCTTGAGGGCCATGCCGTCCCCGTCCTCGTCGGTGGCGAAGAAGACGTTCCCCTCCTTGCCGGTGGAGACGGGGTAATGCACGGCGTCGATGTAGCCCGACGTCATAAGGTCGTAGATCGTCATCAGGGTCTTCCTGTCGAAGACCTCCGCGTCGGTCTGCCTCTCGTCGCCGGTCTTGTTGGTCTTGAGGGCGTCCACATGCCTCTCGAGGTACGCGTACGCCTCCTCGTAGGAGGTCATGGAGGCGGGTCCCCTCAGAATATGTCGAGGTTCTTGGGAACCTTGCCCCTCTTGCTGAGGTTGACGGCCTGGGTGCGGGTGTATCTGAAGCGGACGTCGCACTTGTCCGGCTGGAAGTCCCATACGGATACGATGAGGAGGTCTCCCTCTCTGATCCACATCCTCTTCTTGATCTTGCCAGGGATGCGTCCCACGCGGGACACTCCGTCCTCGCACATGACCTTGATCTTCGATGCTCCGAGAAGCTGATCGGCTATCCCGAACATCTCGTTCTCTTTGATATTCGGCAGACGGACGCGGGTCACATCCGCATCCGGACTCTCCAACGGCTGGTCGACCATGATATCACTGTCACGGCCCATGAAGAATACTATAAAAAGGGTTTTGCCCGGAAGAGCCCCTGCGGAGCCGCGTCGGGCGGTTCCGGTCCTTCCGGGAGCTCCTCGGATTCAGGCCATCGACCTGAGCGCCTCGAGGGATCCGACAATGATGCTTCTTGCGGCATCGGTATCGAATGCGTCGGTCAGTCCGGCCGCCTTCACGGCCTCCACGTATCCGTCGATATCCCTTTGCCCGACGAGGGCGATGTATCTCCTCTCGGCCTCGGCATGGTCGGATGCCGCGAGCACGAACAGGTCCACGGCGCCGATCTCCGACGTCACGTACGAGACGTAGTACATAGGGGACTCGAACAGATGAGGGACGTTGACCCAGTAGAGGCCGTCGCAGTCCGATCCGAACACGAGCCCGGCGGAGTTAAGCAGCCTTTCGAACTCCTTCTGGAGCATGTCCACGGTGAGCGTCCCCGTCTCCGCTTCGGTCTCGTAGGCGTACAGCTCGATCTCCGTGAACAGGATCCCGGTGACGATTGCGGACATGCTCGAGTACAGGAGCTCCGCGGACATCGCGGCTCCTGCACCTCTGAGGGTGGACGCTCCGGACGTGGCGAACAGCGCCTCCAGGCCGTTGGAGTGGATCTCCTTGACGTCCATGCAGGACGTCAGATCCCGGTTCAGGCACATGGCGGACGCGTGTCCGAACTCGTGGGTCATCGTCATGACGCTGCTCGATCCGGAATATCCGTTGGCGAATATGTAGGCGCTCTCCTTCATGGAGAGCGGGCTGGTGTACGCCTGCCCTTTCACGCCTTTCTCCGCCTCGTTCAGGTAGATCAGATGGCATCTCTGCATGTAGTCCATGAGGTCGGCGTACCTGTCGGCGATGCCGTCCGTGTATCCGGCCACGACCTCCAGCACCCCCTTGGTGTCGAGCTCCGACATCCATTCCAGCGCGGACGAGCTGTATGTTGGGGTGGCCTGCAGCACCTGCACCGTGAACATGACCTTCCCGGCATCGGGAAGGAGGGCCGTCAGCTTCTCCGCGTCCTCCGGAGTATAGTCGCGTCCGTACACGGATTCGTAGGCGTAGTCCGGATAGTCGTCGTATCCGCCGAGCTGCGCCAGGTCGTTGTTCGCCTGCACCAGCTGGACGTAGATCTGCGCCGCGGAGGTCCACGTGGCGGTCTCGTCGGCGTGCTCGCCGTTCATCAGAGCGTCATAGCGCGTCACTAGTTCGCTGATCCTCGAGTTGAGCTGCTTCTCGGCCTCCGTCGCCTCGTCGTACTCGCGGAACATCTCGGGATCGGCGTCGGCGGACTTCAGAGCCTCTTCGACCCTGTCTCCGCAGGGTCCGTTCAGACCCGCCTTCACCGTGGAGAAGTACGAGTCGGTGGCGTCCCGGTCGAGCTCGACCCAGTCCTGGTAGGTCTCGGCCATGGCGGCAGGGTCGGAGTAGTAGCTCAGCGACACCCATGCGTTCCAGTCCCTGATGTGCAGCAGGTCCTCGGCGAGGTCGTTGATGGATCCTATCATGTCCGTCGGCGATGCCCCCGAGTCGGACAGCATGTCGGCGGTCTTCTTCTGCTGAGTCTCGAAGTCGGCGCGGGTGGCCGAGGCCTCCGGATAGCGCTTGTCGTCTTCGGTGACATCTTCGGGGAAGTCCCATCCGTCGTCGTCTCCGGGCAGGGAGATGACCGCGAAGGCCGCCACGACAACGACGGCTATCGCGGTCAGCAGGACGATCGTTCTGCGTTCCATGTCAGGGTGAGCCTGATCGGAGGATAAAAGGGGCGAGGGAGGATTCGCGATCCTCCGGCGCGTTCAGTCGCCGCGGGAGTATTCTTCCGCTACTTCCGTCCAGCTGTTTCCATGCCGCAATGCGCGCCATAGGCGTCCTTCGCCCCGGAGCAGGAGGTTGTTCCGATCCAACGGGGTATTGCCTGTGATGACATCGATGGTCTCCAGCAGAATCATGATGACCTGCGCGTTCTCGCACATGAACTTCTCCTGTATCGGATGGTCCTTGCCGAGTTCTCCGTTCCAGCCCTTGACCATCAGGGAGTACATCTCCTCCAGATCCAGGTCTTCCTCGTTGTCCTTCATCGACAGATAGGCGGCGATTAGTATCGCCTGGATGCCGTTCTGGCTTGTCCATGATATCGCCTCTCTTCCGATACCGAGGCCGTTGAGGTATGCCACGAACGGAAGCTTCTCCGTCAGCGTGTACCTGCCGGTTCCGAAGAACTCCTCGAGAATAGGATAATCGTGTTCCGTGACCCAGAAGCAAATGGGATCGTTCCTGCAGACGCGTGCCGCCTTGGAATAGAAGGTGTAGCGCGCCCTGCGCAGGAGCGTCGAGACGGCTTCCGTGAACATCGCGCTGATCTCCAGGGTGTCCTCGGGAGATACATAGACCTTTATCAGCTCCGACTGCGAGATGAAGCCCTCTTCCGCCGCCTCGCTCTTGACCCACACCCAGTAGTCGTCCTTCGAGATGTCCACTCTCTTCCATTCGCCGTCCTCTTTGGGACATCTGTCCGGCAGCTCGCGCAGGGCGGAGACCGCCTCTTCGGTCCAGTCGGTCCTCTTCGTCCTATCGACTCCTTGGAACCAGCGGTAGATCTCTTCCATCTCGGCGTTCTTTCCGAATCTTCTGTACAGCTCGCGCAGCAGCTCCTCGCGCGTCCTGTATCCGTCGGAATCCTTCGGAAGCGTGATGTCGTGCGCTTCCAGATTGTGCGACAGCCTCAGCACCTCTGCAGGAAGACGGGCTTCTGCAGGATTCGATATATTGTCGTCCATGTCTGTTCCTCCGATCGATGATGCGAAAAGGCATCCGCCGTACATCATGGCTTCATCGGTCAAATCAGCTTCGGAACCTGCAGGCGTGCATCCATCCATGGATAAAATCAAATCCGGAACGGCTCTACGGAGCTCCGCCGTAAGGCGGGAAGTCCCGTACTAGTCGCGACTTCCACTCGCGGCCAGTCGGGAACCGTCCCGGTAGGAGGTGTTTAGGATCTTTTCGATCCGCATCGAATACCGTCCGACGTGTATTCGGCTGGTGATCGAGACCGATGAGTTCTCGATCACTATCGACATTTCATAAGCATGGAATGTCGAAGGTGCGATGCGCCTTAAGCATCCGGTCCTGCAAGGGGCCGTCACCACGTATCAAGGAACGGCGAGCTCCCTTATGAATTGTGCGGTTGGCATATTCGCCGAATAGCTTAAGAACTGGATACGGAATGGGTGGCGCAAGCTCCGGTAGTGTAGCGGCCAATCATTCGGCCCTTTCGAGGCCGACACACGGGTTCGAATCCCGTCCGGAGCACCAATCTCATATGGACGTGACGGGCAGGGCGTACACGTCCTTTTTCAGCGGGTACATCCTCTCCGTCAGACACATCAGGCAGGACGGTCCGATTTCGAGCAGCGAATGGTCCAGTCTGTCGAACGCCTTCACGTCTTTCGCGCTGTATGTCATCCCCGATTTGCATTCGATCAACGTCAGGACTCCGCCGTATGTCATCACCAGGTCGATCTCGTTCCCCTGGTCGCGGAAATAGTGGAATCCCGTGTTCCTTCCGTTGTTGGAATGACTCTTCATGATCTCGTTGACGATGTACGTCTCGACCATCGGTCCTCTCAGATAACCCGCCTTGAGCGACGCCGCATCCGCGACCTTGGCCAGATGGCATGCCAGCCCCGTGTCCCAGAAGTATATCTTCGGACGCTTGGTCATCCTTCTCACGGGCGACCTGTCGGTGTACGGTCTGAGAAGATGGATTATCCCGCTTCTCTCCAGCACGCCGATCCACGATTTCGCGGTCTTTCCGTCGATGCCGATCGCATCGGATATGCTCTCGTACACCAACTCCTGTCCCGTCAGAGATGCGGTCAGCTCCATGAACTCCTCGAACTTCAGCATGTCGCGGATGTTGATGATCTGCGATACGTCCTTTTCGATGTACGTGGAGACATAATCCGAATAGAGCATGGATGCGGGCATATCGGGTTTGGCGTACAGTTCAGGGAACGAGCCGCGGACCAGCCTTTCGTAGAAGGAGTCCACAGTGAACTGTAGTTCCGTTGATCTGCGGCTATCCGTTTCCGGATCCACGGCGAACGGGATCTCCTCGCGTTCCGCTATTTCGCTTTGGCTCAGAGGAACCATGTCCACTATGCCTATTCTTCCGGCCATGGATTGGGTGGCGCCCTCCATGAGCTTGAACACCTGGCTTCCGGTAAGGACGTACATGCCTGCGCAATCTCTTCCTTCGAACAGAAGGCGGTCCACGATCTCCTCGAGGGCCTGGAAGAGTTCGGGTGCATACTGGACCTCGTCGATTATCAGCGGTGCAGGATGCATCTTCAGGAACAGCTCCGGATCGAGTTCAGCGCTCCTGCGTTCGGTCCTGTCCGCCAGGGTGACATAGCTCATTCCATATTTTTCGGAGATGAGCTTGCACAGGGTGGTTTTGCCGCACTGACGGGCGCCCGTTATGAGCGTGACCGGTTTGAACTTCAGGTGCTGTTCTATGGCGGGCAGGATGGTACGGGGGATCACGATATGCCATCGAAGATGATGTTTAAGAATTTTCGGAATTGAATTCCGATTTTTCATAAGTTTATCGGACCCTCTCGTCGGTCGAGCGTTTCGGATGCGGGAGGTTCCGCCTGCGACGCCTCTTTTCACAGCAATTGCACGGGGCGGACGTTCCTCTCCGACAGTATGCGCTTCCTGAAGTCCTCGCTCCTCTTCGCCACCGCATCCACGTTCCCGCGGTCCACCACGACGACTTCGGGAAGCCTGCGCGGATTGTTCTCCAGCATCCTGTCCAGGAGGGCCCTGTCCGGGAACTCGCATTTTCTCAGGTACTGGCGGTTCCAGTTGGAGACGAGGTCCATGATCGCCTCCAGTCCGCGGTCGTAGAACAGGGCGGCTATGACCGCCCCGACGGTGGCGTCGCGGGACATCACGGCTATGTTGCATCCCCTGACCGCGAAGTCGCTGCCGTTGAACGACACGGCCACCCCCGAAGCGTCCTTGACGAGGTCCAGGCACTGGAAGTCGGTATCCTCTCCGCCGATGTACATGGTGCTGTCCAGGTCGATCCCGGAGTTCTTCCTTATGTCCAGGAGCTGGTAGGCCTTCTTGTGCGAGGTGACGGGGGACGCCGATTCCATGAGTCCCATGGACGGGAGGCTCGGAAGCTGCTTCTGGACGATGTCGTCCATCGTCTTCAGGATCGCCACGTCCAGGGGGTCGACCTCCATCGGGACGTTGAGCTCGTAGACCGTCTTGGGAATGCGCAGGGATGCTATGCTTCCGCACATGTCCCGTATGAGCCTGGAGTCCGATCTTCCGAACGTCGCATGGTCCAGGTCCATCTCGGACGTGTATGCCTCGCACATCGGGCGGTCGAGCATCTCCCACAGCGTCATCCATCCATGGGAGTAGAGGGACGTGGTCACGAACGTGGGCATGGTGCGGCATATGTATCCGAACGCCTCGGGCGCCCCGGGCATGAGGGTCAGCGTGTCCATGTAGGCCTTGAACACGTCCTGGTCCGTCGCTCCGTTGGCCTTCAGAAACGGAAGGACCCATTTCACGGTGCTCCCCGGACTGGCATCCTCCCTTCCCAGCACGTATGCGGTCAGGGCGTCGTATCTCTCCAGGACGTCGTACACGTGGGCGCCGTTGCGGATGAATCTGGCGCAGACGTCCCTCAGGGGGCGGTTCTTCAGGATGAAGCCGCTGAGGTTCGTGATCAGCATCCTGTCCGGGAACAGCCCCAGCTCCTCGGACGGATTGTACTCGTCAGGCATCGCTGTCCCTCCAGGGAGGCGTCCACCATGTCGGAGAGGTCGTAGGCTCTGTCCAGGACCTTTCCGTCCACGACGAGCCTCTTGTCGACGATCGAGACCCTTCCGTCCGCGAAGGCGGCGATGGTCTCGCAGATCAGCGGGAGCTCCCTGGCGGCGCCGTCCTCCCTTATCTTCTTGAAGAGCGGAAGGTCCAGGCGGTGCTCCATCTCGATGTCGTCGATGCTCTCGTTCTCGAGAAGGCCGTCGAGCTCCTTCCAGAGCGGATCGTATTCTTCTCCTCTGATGGGGAATCCGCAGTAGGTGATGGCGGCTCCGCGGTCCCACTCCTCGGTGCAGAGGTGCATCATCGCGCCCTGGCGGTCTGCGCGCTCTCTTATGAGCGTCCATATTACCTCCTGCCAGGTGCCCTTGGGTCCGTCCGGGAGGGCGGGATGGAGGTTCAGCATGTCGAACTCCCTGCAGGTGTCGTCGTCCATCCAGAGCATGTAGCCCGCGAGGATCCCGAGATCGAATCCGTACGGCTCGACGGAGGCGCGGAGGGCCTTCCCGTACTCGATACGCCAGGCCGCCTCGTCGCTCTCGCGGAGCTCCGGCATGAACTCCTTCCAGGAGACGGTGACGAGAGGGATGCCGTATCCCTCCACCATGTCGAAGAACTCCTTCCTTTGCTCGCGACGCGGGTTGTCCTCCTCCTCGTTGGACCAGTTGCAGAACACGAACGAGATCTCCACGTCGAGGTCGCCTGAGATCTTGCGGTCCATTACGGATCTGAGGAGGTTGCGGGATCCGGGACCTCTTCCTGTGGAGAACCATCCGAGTCTTAGCATGATGGGCGGTGATGGGCGGATATATTCAATAATATTATCCGACGCTCTCGCACGTCGAACAGCACGGTCACGGAAGGCTCGGTGCGATCTATATCCATCATATGATAGGTCACGGCCTTCACCTCGGATCTTATCCTGTGCCTGCCCAGGTCGAGCTTCTCCCCCGACGCTCTGCAGACGACGTCGTCCCCTTCGAACGACACCTCGAACTCCTTGAGGATCAGGTTGTCCGCGTCCTCGATGTAGAGGAGCTCCGACAGGAAGGAGAACAGTCTGTCCTCGTCGTCGATACCGGAGACCCTGATCTCCGTCTGCTCCTTCGCCTCCACGGTGGAGAGGTCGACGGTCTGGTCGAACAGGGCGAACGCCGCATTGGCGAAGCACTCCTCGAGGCTGCTTCCGTAGGCCTTCACCATCATGTCCGCGGTGTGGTCGACGAGCTCGTATCTCTTCATGATAGGCGCATGGGCCTGCTGGTATCTATCCGGTTCCATCGTTATTTCCTATTGTTATGTAGGAAATAGTACTTTCCGAGGCCGGAGGAAGGCGCGATTCCGATGCGCATTCGAGGGGAAAAACCCAGAATCATGCTTATTCGACATGGATATCAGCGATAATTCCGTTGAAATATTCTGATAATCATATTTTATCCATTTCATACAGGAATAGTAGGATTTATATATCGCACAACCATACATCTGTTCAGACAAAGGTGAAAGCCATGACCGACAACATACCCAAGGGACCGTACAACGCGAAAGGAGAGAGATTCGAGACCCTCCAGCTCCATGTGGGGCAGGAGCAGCCCGACCCCGTCACCGACGCCAGGGCGGTTCCGATCTACCTGACCACGTCCTACGTCTTCCACAACGCGCAGCATGCCGCCGACCGTTTCGCTCTCAAGGACGCCGGGAACATCTACGGCCGTCTGACCAACACGACCCAGGAGGTCTTCGAGAAGAGGATCGCCGCCCTCGAGGGAGGAAGCTCCGCTCTCGCCGTCGCATCCGGGGCCGCGGCCGTCACCTACACCATACTCAACCTCGCCAAGGCCGGGGACAACGTCGTCGCCTCCAAGACCATCTACGGCGGAACCTACAACCTGCTCGATCACACCCTAGCCGACTACGGCATCAAGACCACGTTCGTCGACCCCGACGACTACGAGGCCTACGAGAAGGCGATCGACGAGAACACCAAGGCCGTCTTCATCGAGACCCTGGGCAACCCCAACTCCAACATCATCGACTTCTCGAAGGTGTCGGCGATCGCCCACAAGAACGGCATCCCGCTCGTGGTGGACAACACGTTCGCCACCCCTTACCTGTTCAGGCCTCTCGAGCACGGCGCCGACATCGTCGTGGAGTCCGCCACCAAGTTCATCGGCGGACACGGGACCGTCCTCGGAGGAGTCATCATCGAGGGAGACAAGTTCGACTGGGGCAACGGCAAGTTCCCCGGCCTTTCGGAGCCCGACCCCTCCTACCACGGGATCAGCTTCTGGAAGGCCCTCGGGCATGCGGCGTTCACCACCAGGATAAGGGCCATCCTCCTCAGGGACACCGGCGCCGTCATCTCTCCCGTGTCCGCCTTCGTGCTGCTCCAGGGACTCGAGACCCTGTCCCTCCGTGTCGACAGGCACATCGAGAACACCCTGAAGGTCATCGACTTCCTCAAGTCCAACCCGAAGGTCAGGAGCGTCAGCCACCCGTCCCTGCCGGACCATCCCAGCCACGCGCTCTATCAGGAGTACTTCCCCGACGGAGCCGGATCCATCTTCACGATCGAGATCGACGGGGACCAGGAGAAGACCCTGAAGTTCATCGACAGCCTCCAGCTGTTCTCCCTCCTCGCCAACGTCGCCGACGTGAAGTCCCTGGTGATCCACCCCGCGACCACCACCCACTCCCAGCTGACCGAGGCCGAGCTCAAGGAGCAGGGCATCACTCCCTCCACCGTCAGGCTCTCCATCGGAACCGAGAACGTGAACGACATCATCGCGGACCTGAAGCAGGCCCTGGACAAGATCTGAAGCCGGGCATCCGCTCCCGGAGGCATCGCCGTCTCCGGGAGCAAAACGTCTCAAGGGTCTCCGGACGTCCCGAACGCCCGCATGAAATCACAAGGAGTCATCTGAAATGCCGATACACACGAACGTCACCGAACTCGTCGGACACACCCCCCTCCTGGAGCTCACCAAGCTGGAGAAGAAGTACGGCCTCAAAGCCAGGCTCGTCGTCAAGCTGGAGCTCTTCAACCCCGCCGGAAGCGTCAAGGACAGGATCGCCAAAGGGATGATCGAGGCCGCCGAGGCCCAGGGCCTCCTGAAGCCCGACTCCGTCATCATCGAGCCCACGTCAGGGAACACCGGGATCGGTCTCGCATCCATCGCCGCCGCCAAGGGATACAGGATCATCCTCACCATGCCCGAGACCATGAGCATCGAGCGCAGGAAGATCCTCAAGGCCTATGGAGCGGAGCTCGTGCTCACCGAGGGAGCCAAGGGAATGAAGGGGGCCATCGAGAAGGCGAACCAGCTCGCCGCCGAGATCCCCAACAGCTTCATCCCCGGGCAGTTCATCAACAGGATCAATCCGATCGTACACAACGCCACCACCGGGCCCGAGATCTGGAACGACGCCGACGGCCACGTCGATGCGTTCGTCGCGGGAATCGGAACCGGCGGGACCATCACCGGGACCGGGCACTTCCTCAAGTCCATGAATCCCGACATCAAGGTCTTCGCGGTGGAGCCCGCGGGATCGCCCGTGCTGTCCCAGGGACACGGCGGCCCCCACAAGATCCAGGGCATCGGAGCCGGATTCGTCCCGGACGTCCTGGACACCAAGGTCTACGACGAGATCATCGACGTCGCCGACGAGGATGCGTTCGAGCTCGGACGCGAGATCGCCAGGACCGAGGGGGTCCTCGTGGGGATCTCCTCCGGAGCGGCTCTCTGGGCGGCCATCCAGGTCGCGAAGAGGCCCGAGTTCGAGGGCAAGACCGTCGTAGCCCTCCTCGCCGATACCGGCGAGAGGTACCTCTCCTCCGCGATGTTCGCAGAGGAGTGAGAAAAGGCGCCCGCCCCCTCCGTTCCCATGGAGAGGGCGGGCCGGATTCTTCGGGAACCGGGGTATCCTCCGCCCCGGCCCCCTCCCGCTCATCTCGACCACTTGGGTCTGATGAGGGATGCGAGCAGGATCGCGATGGTCAATCCTGCGATGACGAAGCACACCGTGGCGAACAGCGTCGCGGATCCGTTGGGCGCGCTGACATCCAGATAGTACGAGACGTCGTAGTAGAGCGCCGTGTCGTTCCAATACGGGTCCAGGGCGTATGCGCGCCCCTCCTGTGCCACGAACGATGTCGTCATCCCCTTGTACATGTTGGATTCGCATGCCCAGGAGTTCGACTCTTCTGTGTAGTTGAGATACACGTTGGTCGACTCCTTCCCTTCGTTGCTGACGGCCTCGTTGAAGCGGATCTTCACAACGTCGTCGCTCTTCGCGGGAATGGGGATGCCGTACGATTCGAGGACGCGAGTGACATGCACGGGCTTGTCCTGGAACCACACATCCGTTTCTGTCATATCGTAAGCGGTCCGATAGTACAGGTGGATCGTCTTCCCTATGCTTTCGGGAATCAGCGAAAAATCATCTCCGGCCACGCATCCGTTGAGCGGATCTGCAATGTAGGCTTCCATGGCTCTGTGATTCTCTGAGCCTTCGACCATTACATACATGGAATCGTCGCTGAAGGCGCTACTGTCTTCGAGAACGGTGATTCCTTCCAGCACGTTGCACGATGTCGTCCTGCCTTCCATCACGGAGCCTGCCGAGGAATCCTCTGTCATCAGACCCGGTGCGATCAGCATGGCTACCGCGACGACGGCCGCGAGCATCATCGTCGTTCTTCCCATCACATCTCCCTCCTCGTCATCTTGATTGCTCCCAGAACGAACGCCGCGATCCCCCATACGAGGCTGATGCCTGCGATCGTCCATATGTTGTCCGTGATGTACAGAGTGTCGAAGAAGGGCATCAGCTGCCCTCCGAACGTGGACAGCTGAGCACCCAGGGTCCCGACCACGGCCTCAGGCAGGAAGCACGGCAGCAGCTGGATCCATTCGCAGTCCTCCCTGATCGAGAGGGCGATGAACGGCAGGACGACGAGCATGAGCAGCATGGGGATCAGGGCGGATCCCCTTCTCATGAACGCCCCGACACAGAACGCGGTGGCGGAGTAGGCGAATATCGCCACCACGGTTCCTGCCACGGCCTTGGCGATCTGATCGCTGAAGAACGTGTCGAACTCGGACATCGCCAGGACTATGGCGAATCCGAACGCCATGAGGAACACTCCCAGGCAGAGCACGAACCCCGCCAGGTACTTCCCGACGTAGAATTCCAGCCTGGTCATGGGCAGGGGCATGCTCATGTACGCGGTCCTGTCGCTGAACTCGCGGGGGATCTGAGTGCCGCAGAGGACGGCCGTGAAGAACGCCATCATCAGCCCCAGGAGGGACAGCAGCGTGCCGATGTAGGCCGTGGATCCGGGGGATATGCTCAGGATGAAATCATTGATTTCCGGGCTGCAGATCACGACCGCGGGCATCAGGAGCGCCGTGAACATGAGGGTGACGACCCATCTGCTCTTCGCGAACAGCTTCATCTGGTTCATGAAGACGGCGAACGTCCTCTTGACATGGGACGATCCCTCGTACACGACGTTCCTGTGCGCCTCCTCGTCGGTGGCGGAGTATCCGGTGTCCGCCCATGTGCCCAGACGGTCCTCCTCTGGAGGCTCCGTCGTCTTCCTTCCGAACGGTCTCATCTGACCTCGTCCTCCTTCGTGAGCTCCATGTACATGGATTCAAGGTTCACGCCCTTCTCGTTCATGGCGAGTATCCCGAGCCCGCTGCGGAACAGCGTGTCGGCGACATGCGCCTGCTGCTCGGGGGTGCCCGAGAACGAGACCTTGACCGCATGTCCGCCCATCCTCTCGGTCCCTCTGACTCCGTCGCATCCCTCCACGTCCCTGATGACCTCCGAGGTCAGCTCTCCGACGGTCCTCACCTCGAGGGTGACGGTCGATCCGCCGGACCCGTGTATCAGCTCCGATACATCGCCCTGGACGACCACGCGGCCGTCGCGGATCATGGTGACCGATCCGCACAGCTCCGACACCTCGGAGAGGATATGGGTGCTTATCAGCAGGCTCCTGTCGCGGCTCTTCAGCTCCGAAAGGGTCTGCCTGATCTCTATCATGCCTCTGGGGTCGAGCCCCGACGTGGGCTCGTCGAGGATGATCGTGTCGGGGTTCGGGAGCAGGGCCTGGGCGAGCACGATCCTCTGCCTCATCCCCTTCGAGAATCCGCCGACCTTCTTGTCGCGCCAGTCCCACATCTTCACCGTCTCGAGGGCGTCGCGCGAACGGATCGCGATCTCGCGGGAATCCATCCCGTACATCCTGCCGACGTACTCCATGATCTCCGCGGGCGTGAATCCCGGGTAGGGTTCGGGCGTCTCGATCACGCACCCGACGTGCTGCATGGCGCGGGAATGGTCCTTGACGTCCACTCCGGCTATCCTCACGGTTCCGGATGTGGGTATCAGCAATCCGGTGATCGCCTTCAGCGTGGTGCTCTTGCCGGCGCCGTTGGGACCGAGCAGTCCCATGAACTCGCCGCGTCTCACGGTGAGGTTCACATCGGATATGGCGGCGAATCCCCCTTCCATCTTGGTGAGGCCCACCGCCTCTATGGCTGCTGGACAGTCCATGGTGTTCCCAGGAGGTGCCATGCTATAACGTTTTATGAGCTGAGACGGTCTTCGACGGTGCTCGGTGACGGTTTTATCCGACATGTCCGGTACAGCGTCCATGGACAGCGAGACCGGTGCAGAGATCGTGTCGGTGAACGGCGTCGAAAAGGGATTCCCCGCGGGATACACCGTGGCGGATGTGCTTCTGGCCGAGGGCTACGACCCCGCCCGCGTGGCGGTGGAGATCGACGGGGAGATATGTCCTCGTGCGGCGGCTCCTTCCCGCAGGATCAGAGGCGGAGAGCGCATGGAGATCGTCTCCTTCGTGGGAGGCGGACGAGATGTCCGACGATCTCATCCTCGGAGGACGCAGGTTCTCCTCCCGCTTCATCCTCGGATCCGGCAAGTTCTCTCTGGACATCACCCGCAGGGTGATAGAGGAGGGAGGGGTCGAGATGGCCACTCTGGCCGTCAGACGCGCATCCGCGAAGGGCGAAGGGAACGTCCTCGACAGCATGCCCGAAGGGATAACGCTGCTTCCCAACACCTCCGGAGCGAGGAGCGCAGAGGAGGCCGTCAGGATCGCGAGGCTGGCCCGCGAGCTCGGATGCGGGGACTTCGTCAAGATCGAGATCATCCGCGATACCAAGTACCTCCTTCCGGACAACGCGGAGACGGTCAAGGCGGTAGCGATGCTGGCGGACGAGGGATTCGTTCCGATGCCATATATGATGCCCGATCTCACGGCCGCGAGGGACATGCAGGATGCAGGGGCAGCGGCGGTCATGCCTCTGGGCGCACCTATAGGGACAAACAGGGGTCTTCTGACCCGTGACTTCATCTCCATGATGGTGGAGGAGCTCGACGTCCCCGTGATCGTGGATGCCGGCATAGGCAGGCCTTCGCAGGCCTGCGAGGCGATGGAGATGGGGTGCGCGGCGGTCATGGCCAACACCGCCGTGGCCACCGCCCGCGACGTTCCGCTGATGGCGAGGGCGTTCAGGACCGCCATAGAGGCGGGGCGCATGGCGCATCTCGCTGGAGCGGGCCGCGTCATCCACGGGAGGGCGGAGGCGTCCAGCCCTCTGACCGGGTTCCTGGAGGAGAGATGAGCGGATTCCTCCCGGGCATGCAGGAGATCGATTCAGACATAGCCGACAGGGTGGAGGAGGCCCGCAGGGCGTTCGATCCGTCCGTCTACATGGAGGACGATGTCCGTCGCGCCATCGACTCCCCTCCATCGATCGAGGGGTTCGCGGCCCTCCTGTCTCCTGCGGCGGAGCCTCTCCTCGAGGACATCGCGGTCCGCGCCAGGAGGCTCACGAGGGAGCACTTCGGGAACTCCGTCTGCATGTTCACCCCGCTCTACGTGTCCAACTACTGCTCCAACCTGTGCGTCTACTGCGGATTCAACCGCGACAACAGGATCGATCGGCTCGCGCTGGACATGGACCAGGTGGCCGCGGAGCTCGACGCCATAAGGGAGACGGGACTGGAGGAGGTGCTGATCCTCACGGGGGAGTCCCGTTCCAGGTCGGACGTCGGATACATCCGCGAGTGCGTCCGTCTCGCGGCGGAGAGGTTCGCCGTCGTCGGGATAGAGGTCTATCCGATGAACTCCGAAGACTATGCTCTGATCCAGGAGGCCGGGGCGGACTACGTCACCGTGTTCCAGGAGACCTACGATCCGACTAGATACTCGCAGCTCCATCTCGCGGGACCGAAGTCGGTGTTCAGATACAGGCTGGAGGCCCAGGAGAGGGCTCTGATGGGAGGGATGCGCGGGGTCGCGTTCGGAGCCCTTCTTGGTCTGGGGGATTTCAGGAGCGACGCGTTCTGCTGCGGGCTCCACGCGAGCCTGGTGCAGAGAAGATATCCTGCGGCGGAGATCTCCATGTCGCTTCCGAGGCTGAGGCCGGCGGCCAACATGCTGCTCCAGACGTCCGGAGTCACGGAGGCCCAGCTCCTCCAGGTGTCGCTCGCCTACAGGCTGTTCCTCCCGTATGCGGGACAGACCATATCCACCAGAGAGCGCCCGGGGTTCCGCGACGGCATCGTGGGGCTCTCGGCCACGAAGATCTCCGCCGGAGTGAGCGTGGGGATAGGGGAGCACAGCAGTTCGGGCCACGGCGAAGGGCAGTTCGTGATATCCGATCCCAGGGCTGTCGACGAGGTGGCCTCCGCGCTCGTGGGTCACGGTCTCCAGCCGGTCATGGCCGACTACGTCCGCACGGGGATGAGATCATGATCGCGGTGACGTCGAGGGTCCTCTGCAGGGAGCCGTTCGAGGACCGCATCCGCGCCCTTGCCGAGGCGGGTCCGGAGCTGGTCATACTGAGGGAGAGGGATCTTCCGGACGGGGACTACAGGGATCTCGCCGACAGGTGCATGCGCATCTGCGCGTCCCGGAACGTCCCTTTTGCCGTCCATTCCCGCATCGCGGTCGCGCGCGAGCTCGGGATTCCGCGCATCCATATGACCATGGACGGGCTTAGAAGCTCCGACGTCTCCGGGTTCAGGCTGGTCGGAGCATCGGTCCACAGCGCCGACGAGGCGGTCGAGGCGGAGAGGCTGGGCGCCCATTACGTATTGGCAGGGAACGTCTTCGAGACGTCCTGCAAGCCCGGCGCACGCGCCAGAGGACCGGAGTTCCTGAGGGATGTCTGCGATGCGACCCGCCTTCCTGTCTACGCCATCGGAGGAGTCGATCCCGGGAACTACTTCGACGTCCTGGAAATCGGGGTCGCGGGTGCGGCGTCCATGTCGCTGTCCATGACTGCGGATCCGGAGGAGCTCGTGTCGTCGATGAGGCCGCCGGTGGGATCATGGGGACTGCTGTCCAGACGATTTCTGTTGCTTTTCAATAGTTTAGGTTACTTTAACATTCGAATGCCACATGGTTATATAAGCGGTTCAAGTTGAATTAGTTGGATGTATCATCCAAGTGATTGAGTGAACACTAAAGTCATTTGTATTGCACTTGTGGCCATTCTCTTGGTTGCAGGAATTGGTGTATATTTTGCAACATCATCAGACGATTCCGATAACGGTCCTGAAATCGGCGATGATGGAAAGGTTATGGCTAAGAATTGTGACGAATACACTATTACAGATGCTGCCGGTCAAACATTTACTTTTGACCACACGTTCGGGCCTGCTGCAATCACCGCGTGCACATACGGTGGAGCGTTTTTCACACTTGCAGCTCTCACCGGAAGCAATCTGCCTGCTTATATCGCTGGAATGGATCTCGCTTATTCTAAGGGAACAACCTTCGGTTACTTTTTCGATGAGATGCCGGATCTGAATAATGTCACGGACATTTACTCCAAGGGGACTAATGCCAATGCTGTGATCTCCAGTGGAGCTACCGTCGTCATAGATCTCATCGCCAATCAAGTGAAAAACGAGGCTACTGGTGGATTGAAGGAGAAGACGGATCCCTTGGACATTCCCATATTGTACCTCAATTATCAGAGCGAAGATCCGCAGGTCATTGCATCAGGGATCAGGATGATCGGTGCTCTGTGGGGACTCGACAAGGCTGACGATCTTGCTCAGTTCTATACTGATCGTACGCAGTACATCTTCGATAACGCCGAGAAGCTGATTGTCGCCAACGGTGGCGAAAGGCCTCTGATCTGTGCAGAATACGCTGGATCCGTCTCCACCGTGAAGACCTCTTGGAGCAAGGATGTCCAGTGGGGCGCGTTAATTTACAAAATCGGTGGAAGGAACCTTGTAGATGATGGTCCCAACTATCCGCAGCTGACGCTGTCAGGCATCCTTGCCGCCAAGCCTGAGACCATGTTGTTCTCCAGCAATATCGCTTACGGGGACGATACGATCCACATCGGATACGGATTCACCGAGGCGGATACTGTGAAGGACGTCGAGAGGCTGTTCAATGGAAGAGAAGGATACAGCGATCTCCCTGCTTGGACCGCCGATCCCAAGCAGATCTATGTGGTCAATCACATGATGAATCGGAACATCTTCGGATTCGCTTCCGTCGAATTTATCGCTCAAATGGTCTGGCCTGACGAGTACAAGGATCTGACCCCCGCTCAGGATCTCAAAGAATTCTGGGAGGAGTGGCTTCCCTTCTCTTACCAGGGATGCTGGCTCGTGGATGTGGGCGCCTACTCGGCATCCAATTGATGTAATACCATAGACGGGGCCCAGCCCCGTCAAAAATGGTGACATAATGGCTATGGAAGACAAGATCGCCAGCTCAGGATACGATTACGAGGCTGCCAATCATAATAAGAGTACGCTTGTCACCTGTCTGTTCATCTGCACGCTGTTTGTCCTTTTCATGGATGTTTATCTGACAAGCGGACTGTACATGACATTCGATGATTTCATCGATGCCATCTTTCATCCGGAAGAAGTTGAAAGATACAAATCCATAATCGTGAGGGATGTGCAGTTCCCGATAGGCCTCGCAGGAATATTCTGTGGTGCGTCTTTCGCTCTTGCAGGAACAGTGATGCAGACCATGCTGAACAATCCTCTTGCAAGCCCGTATACTCTCGGAGTCTCCGCCGGTGCGGGCTTAGGAGCCAGTTTAGCGATCGCTACAGGTGTTTCGTCATTCGCGGTATTAGGAACGTTTCTCATTCCTGGGATGGCATTCATATTCGCAGGAATCGCATGCATCGCGATCTTCCTCGTGGCAAGAATGAAGCAGTTTACTGCCAATGTCCTGGTCCTGGCCGGAATAGGCTTGGTCTTCTTCTTTCAAGCGGTCGAGTCGATGCTTCAGTATTTTGTCGATTCGGACGCTCTTAGAAACATAGTGTTTTGGTCCATGGGCAGTCTGGAACGTGTCAATTGGACCACCGCGCCCTTAATCGTCGCCCTGTTTTTCGTAGTCTTCGTAACAGTATACAGGAAATCATGGACATTGACCGCTATGCGGCTCGGTGATACTCGTGCCCGTGCTCTTGGCATAGATGTCAAGCGTGTACGCATGTGGATGTTCGCCCTGGTGTCCCTGCTTACAGCCGGATGCGTGGCATTCGTTGGCAGCATAGGGTTCATAGGTATCGTGGGTCCGCATATCGGCAGGATGCTGGTCGGGGAGGATCAGAGGTATCTGCTTGTGACTTCGGCGCTTGTTGGGGCTATAGTTCTCGAGATAGCGGATATGGTGAGCAAGATGATAACGCCTGGTGTCGTGTATCCTATAGGAATCATAACGGCGTTGATCGGTGTTCCTTTCTTCTTCTCATTGCTTCTGCGCAGGAAAGGAGGCAGCTTCTGGTGATCGTAGAGATCAAAGACCTGTCATATTCGTACGACAGGAAATCAGAGGTGCTGAGAGATGTATGCTTCGTGGCCAGATCCGGCCAGGTAACGACCATCATAGGGGCCAATGGTGCCGGCAAGACAACCACTTTGAAATGCATCGCAGGACTGCACAAGCATGATGGGAGTATTCTCTTCGATGGAAAACCGATAGAATATGACGAGCTCACGGAACATCTCAGCTACATGGAGCAGAATACGGATTGTTCTGTGAATCTGGATGTGTTCTCGATAGTGATGCTCGGCATGGTTCAGAATATAGGGTTTCGTGTTACGAAGGAAGATATCGGCATTGTAAACGAGGTTTTGGAGCTTGTCGGCATCAGCGATCTCGCCGGACGTAAGATCGGAGAGATAAGTGGAGGGCAAAGACAACTTGTGTTTCTTGCTCAGGCCCTAGTTAAGCAACCTGACGTATTGCTGTTGGATGAGCCCACGGGAGCTCTCGATCTGTATCATCAGATCAAGCTCATGAAGTTGGTCAAATGGATCACGGCCAAACGTAACTGCGTGACGATAATGACCCTTCACCACTTGGATATGGCGATGAAATACGCCGATAATGTAGTGGCCATACACGATGGTACGGTGTACTCCAGCGGTTCTTCTGAACACGTTTTCACAGAAAAAATGCTCCGTGACGTCTATCACGTGGACTGCGAGATACTAATCGATTCGCGTGGAGAGAGGTACATGCACATTCTGGATTTCGACGATTCCGCGGATCAGGACCTGGTCGTATCAAACAATTTAGATTTTGTCAGAGGAGGAAATCGATGTATAGAATAGCCGTATGCGGCAAGGGCGGTGTTGGAAAATCCACCGTTTCTGTGAATCTCTCTTATATCCTTTCATCCAGAGGGGCGAAGGTCCTTCATGTAGGATGCGATCCAAAGCATGATTCAACGCGTCTGCTCACCGGAGGCATTCCGCAGAAGACGTACCTGCATCACCTGTTCGATGATCCGAATTCAGAGGTGATCGTTGAAGGAAAGAACGGAATAGATTGCGTCGAATGCGGTGGTGCTGAACCGGGGATAGGGTGCGCTGGAAAGGGCCTAATGAGTCTGTTCAAGTATCTGGACGAGAACTCCCCCGACGATATAGATTACCGTGTGTGCGACATATTAGGGGATGTGGTGTGCGGAGGGTTCGCAGTTCCTCTCAGAAGAAACAACGTGGATGCGATCATCCTCGTCGTTTCAGAGGATTTCATGTCCATATACGCGGCCAACAACATCCTGCGCGGGATACGCAATTTAGGCGAGGCACCTCGTGTTTTAGGGCTGGTCCTAAACAGCAGAAACCCCGATGATCGCTGGCGCATCAATGAATTCTCCAAGGCTGCCGGTCTCCCAATCCTGGTTACGATTCCTGCTGATCCATCGTTCTCGGATGTAGAGGTGAGGGGAGTCACGGTAGCTGAAGCATTTCCCGATTCGGAACCCGCGATCCAGTTCTATAGATTGGCGGACATCGTAGAGTCGGCATCCAGAGGGGAGTACGAGATAGGGTGCTCGGATCCCCTTTCCGATGATGCGATGATGCAGATTGCCACCTGCCAACCGGTCACGGACCGTTCTGCCCCTGCCATTCGAAAGAGATGCGATTTCGATCGCTATGATGTGGAGAAGAATCAAACGCAGATAGGCAAGCATGTGATGGCGGCTTGTTCGTCCCATGGTGCGGTGGAACTTCTGCTCAGCATAACGGATGCCGCAGTCGTTCTTAACGGTCCTGCGAACTGTGCTTACCTGATGGAATACATATTCCGTAGGAAATCGGTGCAGATGGCCAACGACAAGGAGGTTCTGACTCCATGCAATCTCTATTCCACTAATCTGACCGACGGCGATGTCTTCAAAGGCGACGGCGATGCAATAAGGGATGCGGTGAAGAGGGCCTATCGTGACGGTTTTAGGACGATCTTCGTCGTGAACACATGCACACCGGAGATAATGGGCACCGATATAGAATGCGAGATCTCCAAATTGGATCTATCTGACGCAACGATAGTGGCCGTTCCGGAGAACAGATCGTTTTTGGGTAGTAAATTCGGGGGATTTCGGGAGTCTGTGTCAGCTCTTGCCGCCCTCATCGATCGCAGCAGGCAGGTGGATCCGGATACTGTCGCAATCCTTTCTTTCGAGATAAACTGCGCCAGCCACAGGGGCAAGAAGCAGAATATGGACATGTTCGAGGATTTGTTAGCCGATTACGGGCTCAAATTGAAGACGTTCCTCAGAGACGTTTCGATAGTGGACGAGATCCGGAATCTTGCCACGTGCGAGTATGTGATACAGATCACCCGCGGAAGCATGCCGGACATCATGTCGAAGATTCTGTTCCCTGGTCGCGAGGTTCTGGTCGCAGATCCGCCGATGAGCATGGATGAGTTAGCTGAGTGGTGCGAGATGTTGTCAAAGCTCACGGGGCGTCAAGGTGGGGAATACTATGCGAGGAAGAAGGCAGAATACGATTTAGAGATCAGTGGAGTCCGCCCGCAGACCGAGGGAAAGACGGCGGTTCTGTACACGCGGCAGGACAAGAAACTGAACGCCCAGATTGATGTGCTCCGTGACCTCGGCATGAAGATCGCCGCGATCTATTCTTGGCCTCAACTCGTCGCATACAACGAGTCATGGGATGATCGCTATCCGGAGGTTCCGCGGATCATCGGCATAGACATGTGCCAATTGCAGAAGGAGTGCAAAAAGGTCGGAGCGGATCTCATAGTATCCGGGGACCTGCGTACCGGTCGCACGAACATTCCATGGTTCAGATACCCCAACCAATACCTGGGTATGGAATGCGCCTTGGAGCTTGCCCACAGAGTGCGCAATGCCATGATTGCGAAACCCAGATTGGATTGGAGGGATCGAGATGATCAACGATTGCGACGGAGTCATCGGAGCAACCATGGCCGTGGAGGGCACGGAAGGATTCTGGGCTCTGATAAACGGTCCAGGGGGCTGCAGATCCCGGCTCCAGAATCTACTCAGAGAGCAGATCCACGACTACATCAAAGAGGACCCTGCGATATGCGGATCCTGTTTCATGAGCCGGCAATCACGCACGCCGTGCACATTTCTGAATCCGGACGACATGATAATGGGGTCCGGCGAGAAGATGACCGAGGGACTGGACTCGGTATTGGAGATCACCGATGGGGATGTCGTGCTGATAGAGACGATGGGCGCATCGCTGCAGGTAGCCGAACGCGAGGCCTCGGTTCAGGCAAGCATATGCCCGTCCAGGGTGGTCCTGTCCGATATTGACCTTTCTTCGATGTCGTTTTCCGACGGATTCGATGATATGATGAGGCGCATGCTCGAGCACATAGATCCTCCGAAGACAGATCACATTCCGTTAACCGTGAACGTTCTGGGGTACGGCATCTTCGACAGCGGATGGGAAGATGGAAAAGAAGATCTCAGGCGGTTGCTGGGATTGTTGGGGGTCGAGATCGTCTCGTTTATCGGATGCGATGGCAGGGATGCCATCGAGAAGTCCGGATCGGCATCCGCCTGCATACTCATTCATCCAGAAACATCCCGTAGGACAGCCAGATACTATGAGGAGGTTCATGGAATCCCTTCGATTACGCCTTCTTCCGGGTCGCCGATAGGATATCCGTCGATCAGGAGTTTCATCAGCGAGGTGGCCGAGTTCTTCGGCATATCTTCAGATGCAGCGATGGCGGAGGTTGATTCGAGTGAGAAGGAGTTGCACAAGCGTCTAGCCAACTGCGACAGAGTCGCGGTGGCGTTGCATGGTTACGGCATGATGGCAGAGGGGCTGCCTTCGGACATCATTCCGATATCCAGTTTCATGCTGGATCTTCTGGGCCTCGTTCCGGAATCTGTTTCCTTATGCAGAACGAACAACCGGGATGATGAGGTGGCGGTCCATGATTATTTAGATAGCATCGGTTGCGGCTTCGCTTTCGAAGCCCCTGTTCCGAATGTGGGCCTGAGGGCCTTGTTTACAGACGGTCTCACTGCCAGCTATCTCAAGGATAATCAGAAAGGCACTGCCGGAATAGGATATATGATGCCGTTCGTGGAAAAACAGAATTTCATCAGCAGAAGCATCGTCGGTCTTTACGGATGCCGTTATCTGGTGGACTGCGTGATAAACGGCCAGGACCTCTTCTTCTGCGATCAGCCTGTAGGGGTGGATTTCAGATGATTGATGGTGGAAAAACACACCTTACTGGGGTTGTCGATATGGATGATCTGTATGCCAAATCTGTATTGATTGTTGGCGGGGATGTCAAGGTCCCTGTAGGATTCGAGCATCCTTACGCCGATGCTGCCGAAGACGGCACGGGCATGTTCATGCTGTCGTTCGGAAAGACGCGTATATATAAGCACTACTCGCCGGAAGCAGGGGAGTTCGAACTATGCGGAGGAGATGGATTCTACTCGCTTACGCATAGGGGAGAGTTGTTTTTGGATAGGGTGGAGCTTGTTAAGAGATACAGCCATGCGCCCAATCAGGCGAATATCAACTTAGGCAGATACGATTCTGATGATGAGATGCTCGTTGCGCTCAAGGCACTGGTCGATACAGATACAGTACGTGGCATTTCCGTCAGTACAGGATCGGGCACGACCATCGATGATTGCGTCCGTATGATTGGAAGGATGCATGAATCGTATCCAAGTATTCCGATAGGGCTAAGCTACAGGGTATGTTCCAGGGGAGATCTGCAAGCGATCAAGGATGCGGGTGTTCGCGAATATAAGCTCAATGTCGGCTCTACTGTTCCAAGATTGTTCGATGCAATTAACCCGGGGCAGAATCTTGAAGATTACCTGGATTGTTTCAGAAACGCCGTCTCTGTGTTCGGGAAGGGCTCTGTAGCTAACAGCCTTTACGCAGGATTGGGGGAGACGGATTCCGAAATGGAGAAATCAATTCGGGACCTGGCATCTATCGGCGTTTTGTCTGATATAAAGATGAAGAAGATCACAGATAGGAATAAGGCGGAGTTGGAATCATGTCTTGGTCCTATACCGCTGTTGAGTGCTGATAAACTTGCATCATTCGGTCTTATGTTGAAGACAATCGAAGCAGAATATGGACTCGATCCCAATACGTACAAGACCCTCTGCAATGCATGCAGAGGATGCAATCTTGTTCCGTTTATGGATTTCTGACATCGTCTGTCATCGCCTCTCTGGGATGATTGCCATCCGGAGAGGCACCTTTTGATAATGAACATAGTTGTGGCAATTGTTGGTCATAGGGTTGAAGGACATCATGCCGACACGCTTTTCTATCAGCCTGACAGAATGCATATCAGAGGTGCGAAAGTGGCAACAAGTTCTTTATACACCGATCTCAACATCGATACGCCCGAGGCCGCCCGCAACATGGAGCTGGCCTTTCAGAAGGCCGACAGGGGCGAGATCAACATTCCGGAAAAGGAGGTCGTCATTGTTACCGACCCGGAGAAGATGAGACGTTTCATCAGAGGATGAAGATCTGGGTCTAGAGTTCTATTCTCTCAAAAAGCTACTTGATGATGAGACGCTGTCTGAGGAAGAGATACAGTCGAAGCTCCTGACGTTTAAGTGTTCACGCGATTCGGATTTGGAGGGATTTCTTCACAAATCCGCAGTATCTAATGAGAAGCGTGATCTTACGAGGACGTATATCGCGATTGAGGATGATATGCGGATTGCAGGCTACTTCAGCCTCAATCTTAGGTGCGGACGTGTTCTTCCGGATTGCGGTCTCTCCAAATCGAGGTTGAAGGAGCTCAACATCCAACCAGATACGAATGTGGCACAGATGTATCTGATTGCCCAGGTCGGCCGTGCCGATGATTCTCCGAAGGGTCTTGGCAAGTTGTTGATGGTCGAGGCCTTAAACATTCTTCGCCGGGCACGTGATCTTGTAGGATGCCACGTGATTCGTATCGATTGTAAGCCGGCTCCTTCCTTGATCGAATACTATGAGCACTATGGCTTTCAGCAGATTAGGCCGGATGGCGGTGAGGGCCTCATGATGATGGTTCTTCTTCTGAGAGACAGATACCTATGGGAGTACTCGGAGAATCCTTCCGAGAGTTGCTCTCAGCCATGTTGATGAGTGGGCCTGCCCGGATTTGAACCGGGATCAACGGCTCCCAAAGCCGCAAGTATAACCAAGTTAGCCCACAGGCCCTACGTCCTCTCCATCGCGGTATCGGTGATAAACCTTCGGTCCTCCCAAGGGAACCTGGGGTCCATGAGGGCGGTCAGGAGCGCGGGATCAGCCACGGACAGGGTCTCCTCATGCCTCATGATCCTCATGGAATCCGCATCCATATCCTTGCCGATCCCGGCGGTCTTGGCCTCCGCCCTCAGCAGAGGTCCCGCCTCGGTGTATCTCCTCGGGGCCATGACCTTCCATCTGCCGTCCTCTATGAACGGGGCTCCGTACTGGTTGTCCTTCCATTTGGCCATGAACGGAGCCGAATCCACCCATGCCGGCGGGCCGATATGCTTCCTCGTCCTGGGCAGGACGTCGGTCTCGAGCTCCAGAACGACCGTGAGCTCCGTCTCGGTCATGGAGTGGACCGCGCGTATGACCGGGAACCCGTTGTCCTCCAGAAGGTCGCGGAGAGCGTACTGCGTCCTCCACAGCTGCGCCTGGAGATTGTCGTCGAGGAGGTCGGGCTTCTGGAACACGGCGGAGACCAGGCGGGTGCCGTGCGATCCGGACATCGCCCTCAGCCTCTCCCTGGGGGAGGGCTCCCTGCGCTTCGGGAAGAAGAACTCCTCGCGGGGATCAGCGGAATACGCCCTGGCGGCGGTGACGAAAAGGGCGAGGGTGTCCACGTGGACGGCCGCGGCGACGTTGCGTCCGTTGTCCACCGGATCGTAGACGGTGAGGGGGGCGTCGAAGGCGGGCCCCTTCCCGCGGATCTCGACGACCGTCCCCTCCCGCCATCTGCGCGCCGCGTCGATGACGCCGTCGAAGGATCCGTATTTCACGATCAGGAGCTCGCACAGGTATCCGGAGAATCCTCTGGAGTCCCTCTCGGCGCCGTAGGCCCCTATGCCCTTCATGAACTTCTTCAGGAGACGGACCTGGTCGCATCCCGCGTCGTCCAGGACGGACCTGATGAACCGGGTGTGGAACGGGGTGCGGTCCACAGAGCTCTTCATGTGCTCCGTGCTGTCGATGCGGAAGCACGGGACCATGTCCACCTCGAGGCCTTCGAACACGCCGTGGGTGTACGGGTGCTCGGAGAACTTCCTGATTCCGTGCAGGATGTCCTCTCCTGCCTTGAGGCCGATCCTCTGCATGTCCTTCGCGGACACTTCGGGCGGGAAGAGGAGGAACAGATCCAGGTCGGGGTCGGAGAGATAGGTGTTCTTGGAGTAGGATCCGGCGTAGAATGCTTCGACATCGATCCCGTGGTCGGCGACGTACGCTTCCACGATCGATTTCAGGCGGTCTGCGCGCTCCTTGATCGATGCGCGGACCTCCGGCGTCGGCACTATGCGGTCCAGTATCTCCTGCTCCAAGGCGTTCATGCGCATCGGCACGCCGACCCGACCTTTAACCGTAGCGACATCGGAGCCGCCCGAACAGCTCGGCCGCCTCGTCCTCGCCGATGATCCTGTCGGAGCCCTTCTCGGCGTTCTTCATCATCATGTCGGTCTTCTGCTCGACGGTCCTGCCGATCAGAGGTCCGATGTCCATGCCGCGGAGGGTGAAGAGGAGCAGGCGGTTCCGCGGGTTCTTCGGCTTTCATGATCGGAGAGAATCATGCCGAATCGGCAGATCCGAGGCGACAGCCATCGTTCATATTTGCGGAGAATCGACTCCATGGCCTCTTCCAAAGTCATCTTTCCGGATAGGAACGACAATGTACGTGTTCTATCCTCCTCTGACAGGTGCATCCCCTCCAATTCCATCGAGGCTACGACTTCATCTAAAATACGATGCGCCCTCTCCTCTTCATGCACGATGGATGACATGCGTTTTCGGTTAAACCGTTATCTTTCCATCGACGGCGACGGTGCATGCGGCAAGCTCATGGGTCGAACAGTAGCATTAAGAATATATTGAAAATACAGAGACGCAAACCGATTCCAGAGATGACGTGAGCCCTATGGATATCGCTGTATCGATACTGTCCCTGATTGCGGGAATCGGCGTGTTTCTGATAGCCTGCACCCTTCTGAGCAGCAATCTAGAGTCCATCTGCAGCAAGAAGCTGCGCGAGCTGTTCTCCAAGGCCTCCGACAAGAAGCTCGTCGGAGTAGGCATAGGCGCGGTAGGGACCGCGGCGATCCAGAGCTCCGGTGCGACCACCGTCCTGGTGATAGGGTTCGTGAACGCGGGGATCATGTCCCTCACGCTCGCCGCCGCCGTCATCTACGGAGCCAACATAGGGACAACCATAACCGCGCAGATCGTGGCCTTCGGTCTCATGGGGTCCGGAAGCACGGTCTCCCTGTCTCTGATCTTCTCGGCTCTGGCCGGAGTGGGGGCGTTCATCAACGCCTACGCCAAGAAGGACCACACCAGGAAGATCGGAGGAGTCATAGCCGGTTTCGGACTGCTGTTCGTAGGACTCACGCTGATGGAGGACGCCATGGGCGGCCTGTCGGAGCTGGACTCCGTCAAGGACTTCCTCGGAGGGATCAACAACATCCTCCTTCTTGTGGTCATAGGCGCAGCGCTGACCGCCGTCGTCCAGAGCTCGTCCGTCATGACCACGATCATCATCGCCATGCTCGTCGTGGCCAATCCTCTCATAACCCTCGAGCAGGGGATCTATCTGACGATGGGATCCAACATCGGGTCCTGCGTCGTCGCCATCATGGCCGGTTTCACCAGCGGCCTCAACGCCAAGCGCACGGCCCTCATCCATCTTCTGTTCAACGTGATCGGAGTGACCATATTCGTCATCGTGGGTGCCGTGATGGGCCTCGTGACCGGAGGGGAGACCACCTACGGCACCATCTTCGCCGGTCTGTTCTCGGAGCCCGCGACCCAGCTGGCGATGTTCCATACGTTCTTCAACGTGGTGACCGTCATCATAATGCTGCCTCTGACCGCAGGTCTCATAAGCCTCGTCAAGCGCATACTGCCGGACAAGAAGCCCTCTGTCATCCCGGAGGATGAGAACGGCGCTCACTTGTACTTCCTCGACGAGAACATGCTCAAGACCCCTGCGGTCGCGGTGCTCGAGGTCAAGAACGAGATCATGAAGATGGCCGAGTTCGCCATGGAGAACGTGAACAGGTCCTCCCGCATCATCAGGACCCTGGACTTCGAGGAGAAGGAGGAGTTCGACCGCGTCGAGAACCAGATCGACTACATGAATTTCGCGATCTCCCAGTTCCTCATCAAGCTCTCCAACCACCAGCTCAGCAGCAGGGACATGACGTACATCTCGACGGCGTTCCATAGCATCACCGATCTGGAGAGGATAGGGGACTACGCCGTGAACATCGTGGAGTATGCCGAGAAGATGAGGGACACCAACGAGAGGTTCTCCGACACCGCCGACGAGGAGATCGAGGAGATCACGAAGATCGTCGAGCAGCTCTACGGCAAGGTGATGGAGGCGTACCGCGACGGAAGCGAGCAGGCCCTCCAGGACGCCTACGAGATCGAGGAGTCCGTCGACGACATAACCGACATGATGGCGGACAGGCACATCGCCAGGCTCTCCGAGGGGTCCTGCCTTCCGTCCGTGGGAGCCGAGTTCCTCTCGCTCGCATCGGATGTCGAGAGGATAGCCGACCATTTCATCAACGTCGGCCGCACGATAAGGGAGATCCGCCGAGGCGGGAGCTCCGCCCCGGGGATTCATATCAGAGTCCGGCAGGATCGAACCTGCAGCGGCCCCTGACGATGTCCGCCTTGGGATCGGCGGGGACCATGGGCAGGGCGTGCTCGTCCGGATCGCACCTGACCTCCACGATGCAGGTCCTTCCGCAATCCTTCGCCTGCACGAGGGCGTCGCGGATCTCTCCCGGCTTCTCCACGCGGATGCCTTCGGCTCCGAAGGCCTCGGCCATCTTGACGAAGTCGGGGTCGTTCTTCAGCGTGGTGGACGAGTAGCGCTCGTTCCAGAACAGCTTCTGCCACTGCCTGACCATTCCGAGGGTGCCGTTGTTCAGGAGGACGACGGTGACCGGGAGGTCCTCGGCTATGGAGGTGGCGACCTCCTGCATGACCATGAGGAATCCTCCGTCTCCGGTTACCGTGATGACGTTCTTCTCCGGGCAGGCGGCCTTCGCGCCTATGGCGGACGGGAGCCCGTACCCCATGGTCCCGAACGTCCCGGAGGACAGGAACTGCCTCGGGCGGGAGATGTCCAGGAAGTGCATGGCCCACATCTGGTTCTGACCGACGTCGGTGGTGACGATCGTATCGTCGTTGATGATCGTGTTGAGCTCGTGCATCACGTCCTGGGGCTTGATCGGCGTCCCTTCGATGTACGGGTCGCAGAAGCACCTCCTGCGGGCCCCCCTGGCCTTCTCGGTCCAGGCCGCCTCGGTCGAGGGGGTTCCGAGCCTGTCGAGGATGGCCCTGACGCCCTTCGCGGCGTCGCACTGTATGTTGGCGCAGGAGTGGCCGTGCTTTCCGAACTCGGTGGCGTCCACGTCTATGTGGACGACCCTTCCGGACGGGTCCTGCATCCTGCACCTCTTGCCGTAGGTCCTGTCGGAGAACCTGGCTCCGATGGAGATGACGAGGTCCGCGTCGTTCATCATGGTCATGGCGGACATCCTGCCGTGCATGCCGAGGGGCCCCATGTAGAGGTCGTAGCTGTACGGGGCGATGCCCATGCCCATGAGGGTGGAGTCCACGGGAGCGCTTATCGCCCTGGAGAGGGCCATGACCTCCTCCACGGCGTTCACGGCTCCGCCTCCGACGAGGATGAGGGGCCTCTTGGCCTGCCTGATCCACTGCACGGCCTCGTCGAGATCGGAGAGGTCGTCGTACAGGGGCTTGATGTGATGCTCCACGTCCAGGATGGACGGGTCGACCTGGGAGTTCATCTGGTCGACGGGAAGGTCGATGTGGACGGGTCCCGGCCTTCCGGTCTGGCAGATCTCCCACGCCTCGCTGATGTCGTGGGGGAGGCGGTTGACGTCGAGCACCCTGAAGTTGTGCTTGGTGATCGGCATGAGGAGGCTGTACGCGTCGACCTCCTGGAACGCGCCGAGGCCGAGGGATCCGACCCCGACCTGTCCGGTGAGGGCGAGCATCGGGACGGAGTCCGCGTAGGCGGTGGCCACTCCGGTCACGAGGTTGGTGGCTCCGGGCCCGCTGGTAGCGATGCAGACTCCCGGGAATCCGCTTGCGCGGGCGTACCCGTCCGCCATATGGGCGGCGCACTGCTCGTGTCTCACGAGGACGTGGCGCATGCTCGAGTCGTAGAGCTCGTCGTAGATCGGTATGACGCTCCCGCCCGGGTATCCGAACAGGGTCTTCACGCCTTTCCTTTCGAGCATCCTCACGAGAGCCTGCGTCCCTTTCATATAGATCGGCAGCGACGATTCATATTCTATTGAAAAAGGTAGCGCGGACTGCTTCGCAGCACCCCGCGGGTCTCCAGCGTCACGACCTTCCCTTCGGAGGGATTGACGTACTCGGTGCCTATGAACTTCCTGCGGAGGACGTCGAGAGCAGATAGGACCTCGTCGTCGAGCTCCACGGTTCCGGATTCCGGGACGTTCACGAATCCGATCGGGGCGACGGACCTGCAGGTCGCCAGGAGGATGTAGGTCGTGCAGCCCTTCTGCGTGAGCGAGAACACCCTGGCCCTGTGCCCCTCGTCCTTCACGTAGTACTGCAGCAGCCCCGTGCCTATGCAGTCGGGCAGGAGGTCGTCGATCATGGTCTTGTTCAGGCCCGAGCCCTTGTACATGTCGATCGCGGCGGCCTCGCCGACGTCCCACAGGTATCCGAGGAGCATGGCCATCGTCTCGATCTGCTTCCTCTTCGGGCGTCTTCTCGATGCAGATGAAGGGTCCACGGATGGTGAATCCCGTAGTCCTTCAATTAGAATCAGAATGGATTCGGATAACGTTCCCTAATTACGGTATCGTTCCCTAATAACGGATAGTTATATAATCGAGGATGAAGCTCTATGAATCATAGAGCGTGATTCTTCTGGGAGGAGGCTTGCACGGGTTCCGCATGACGAGGCGCAGGGCGCTCATCGCCGTCGTTCTGGTCGTAGTCGTCGCCGCATCGGCGTACGCCGTCCATCTGAACGGGGACTCGTTCGATTTCGCCCATGCGGATGCGAAGATCGTCGTATCCGGTTCCATGGACGGCGAGCCGAGGGACTATCCGATAGAGTCGATCCCGACGGGGAGCCTGATCGTGATCCGCACGGTGTCGGATCCGTCGTTGTTCTACCCGTCCCTCAGGGTCGGGGACGTCCTCACCTTCGACTACGCCCATCCGGTATCCGGAGAGGTGATGACGGTCACGCACCGCATCATCGGCATCTCCGAGGACTCCGGCGTGTACACGTTCACCCTGAAGGGGGACTCGATCGCGGACGATCCGACCAACGGATCGGTCCAGACCGTGACCTCGGATTCGGGGGACGTGGTCGGCAAGGTGGTCGGAGTGTCCCATTGGCTGGGCGTGCTGGTTCAGTTCATGTCGACATGGACGGGCAGGGTCTGCCTGATCGTCGTTCCCTGCATCATCCTCCTGGCTTCGGAGACGCGCAGCATCGTCGGCATCCTCCGTCGCAGGAAGGCCGGATGCGACGAAGGAGGAGGTTCCTGATGGACGACGAGAGGGGCTACAGGAAGATCGCGATCGTGCTGATCCTTCTGCTGATCGTTATCGCGGTCGCAGCCGCGGTCATGCTGCATGGCGACACCCACAGGGTGACCGTGGAGATAGAGGGCGAGGGCACGGCGGACCCCATGGAGGCCGATGTCGGCGACGGGGACTCGTTGGAGATCCGCTACGCTCCGGCCGAGGGATGGATGCTGGAGGGCGTCTATGTGGACGGCTCGAAGGTCGAAACTTCGGGAGGGATCCTGGTCCTGGAGGACGTGAGAGCGGATACCGTCGTGCGCCTCGTGTTCGTCGAGGAGTCGTCGGTCCGCACACTCACGGTGTCAGTGATCGGCGACGGGACGGCCGATCCCATGGGGACGAGCATCCGCCGGGTCGGAGAGACCGTCCCGCTGCTGTTCGTTCCGGCCGACGGATGCGTCATCGACCGCGTGGAGGTCGACGGCGCGACCGTAGGGTCGATCAACCGCATTGAACTGACGATGGATTCGGATCACTCGGTCACGGTCGTCTTCAGAGCCGCGACGGAGAGGGATCCGACAGTCGACGTCGCAGTCGACGTCATCTCCCGCACCGTCGGAGCGGACTACGGGTCCGTGGATCCCAGCGGTCTCGTCCGCGTAGCATACGGCGGGACCCTGGTCGTGGCGATAGATCTCGATCCGGGATACACGCTGGAGTCCGTCGCCGTCGACGGGGAGGAGGTCCTCGCGGAGAAGAGGGTCGTCATCGAGGACATCACGGGGGACAGGAGCGTGAGGATCGTCGTGTCCCACGAGGTACCGAAGACCTGGACGGTGTCGATCTCGGCCTCGTCCGGCGGACGGACGTCTCCGACCGGCGCCGTGACGGTCGCCGACGGGGAGGACCTGACGATATCGATCGTTCCGGACAGCGGGTACAGGCTGTCGTCGCTCATCGTGGACGGAGCCTCCGTAGGAACGGGGCTCTCGTCGTACACGCTGGAGAACGTGGTCTCCGACCACGTCGTCCGCGCCGAGTTCTCCGCGATCCCGTCGCCTCCTCCGGTCGATCCCGGGGTCAGGGGCGTCTTCGAGGTCTATCTGAAGGATCTGACGGGGACGGAGGTCAGGGACGGCTCCCTGACGGAGATAGAGGGTCCTGCGACCGGGAGGATAACGGACGCGGGAGTGGAGATGTTCAGGACGGGCAACATGGTCCCGGGCGTCTCCCAGAAGGCGGTGCTGGAGCTCAGGAACGGCACCGATGCGGAACTCTTCACGGCGGTGACCGTGGAGAAGCTGGCGGGGCTCGATGGATGGGAGCCTCTCGCGAGGGAGATCGATATCCGGATCGAGTGCGACGGGAGGGTGCTGGCTTCGTGCAGCCTTCTCGACATCCTCGGAACGCCGACGTGGTCCGTCGATGTCGGGACGATGGATCCCGGGGCCTCTCGCGAGATCTGCATCGCGTTGAGCCTGCCGCAGGACGCGCCGAACAGCATACAGGGGCTGTCCCTCTCCTTCGAGCTGGGATTCGAGGCGTACTCCTGAGATAATCACACTCCAAGCCGTCGCGCGAGAGCGCATGGAGAAGGGACGGCGACGGGCCTGCATCGAAAGGGGGCCCGCCGTCCCCACGACGGCATCCTCGCCCTATAGCCCTTTCGAAGGGGCGACGGGCGCTCGGCACGAGCCGAGGGGGCAATACAAATGAAAGCACAAACGAAAGCGCTTCTGGCGTCGATCGTCGTCATCGCTCTCGCGCTGACCGCGGTATCGGGAGTCACGTACTCCTGGTTCTCGGACACGGAGAAGGCGGAGATCGACGTGTCGACCGCGAAGATCGACGTAGACGGAATATATGGCGATCCGACGGTCAAGAAGACGTCGAACTCGGCATCAGTATCGGATACCACCGTGTCCCTCAGTGAAGACAAGAAGAAAATCGAGATTCAGAATTTCCTTGCGGACAGGACGGTTTCGGCGACCTATACGCTCACGAACAAGTCGACGGTCGATACGGTCTACTGGATGTATGTGTCTGTCAGTGGGATCAGCGACGATCTTGCGAAGAAGATGATTTCGGTTACGGCCAGTTCCGGAAACGAATTGACCTTGAACGAGCTTGAATTCATCGATGGCAAAGCGTACATCATAGGCGGAGCAGACAAAGGTATCACTCTGCCGAAGGCAACCGATGCCGGAACCGAATACCAGTTCTCGGTGAGCATCGTGTCCGATATGACGAGTGCTGACATCTCTAATTTCAAGATCGAAATCGTGAATGAAGCCTATCAGAGCGATTATATACCGACCGTGACCACTCAGACCGGATTAGAATCTGCTATCTCCAGAGGCGATGATACGATTCCGCTCGGAACTGGTACCTTCAGTCTTCCCAGCCTCACGGGCAAGTCCGTCACCTTCATCGGGAGTGGAGATGCTACTGTCATAGATATGAAAGAAAAGGTGCTAGCGTACGCCGAAAGTCTCGTTTTCAAGAATCTGAAGTATGAGGCCGGCACCTCGGATTACAAGGGCTTTCAGCATACAGGTACTCTGACCTACGAGGATTGCACGATCACGGGGAAGTCCTTCCTCTATGCGACCACGGTCTCCTTCAAGGACTGCAAATTTGTTCAGAACGCTGTCGATTACAGTATCTGGACCTATAGTGCGGGTACAGTCGATTTCACAGATTGCACTTTCGACTGCAAGGGTAAGGCGATTCTTGTATACACTGATGGGTATCAGAAGGAGGATTCGAATTTTACCCAGAACATCACCATAAACGGTTGTAAATTTAATGCCAGCGCTGCTGTAAGTGGAAAGGCGGCAGTTGAAGTTGATTCATCATTATTCGGGGGTAGCTCAAGTGTTACTGTTATGATTGATGGAAAGACGACGGCTAATGGTTTCGGTATAGGTTCGAAGAGTCAATCCTCGCTGTGGAATGAGAAAAAGGGCGATTATGGACAGGGGGTCAAGGCCACTATTATAGTTAATGGCGTTACCGTCTGGCAGAATGGAGTTGCCGTACCTTCCAACTGATTAAACAGGGCCCGTTTGGCCCATCTTTCATACAATCCGCGTGTTCAGCACAAGTGCGTATGAAATAGTGCTTTAATAACATCCGTCCGAGCGACGCAGAATCAGCGTTCGTCCGGACGGACTCTTATCTGCATGAACATCCCCGTCCTGCCGTAGATGCGGATCATTTCTCCCTCATCGTACGCGAGCGCACGGATCTCGAACACGAACCCGTTCAGGATCTCCGTCCCGTCATCCCGCTTCACCGACGCCTTCGGGAACGGCCACTCCGCGGACGAGACCGACAGGATGCCGTCCACGGTCCCGCGATGAAGGCGCACATCCATCCTCCCGTCCCTCTTCTCCTCCACGAACCTCTTCAGCGACATCGCGTCCTCGGGCGTCATGAACGCATCCGATCCGGAGAGGAAGGCGTCCTCTATGATCCCGGTATCGCGCTCGATCCTCCCGGTCGCGGGCATGATCCTCACCGACTCGTGCCTGAGGCATGCGAGCATCACGGCGTAGACGACGATCGTCAGCAGGCAGTCGTAGCACATCGACAGGATGTCGGACCACGGCACGTAGAGGCTGTAGTAGTACCATATCGGATACAGCTCGATCAGCACCATCACGAGCACGCACTGCGAAAGCCTGGTCGCATGGTGGGAGTATCCGCAGAGCAGCGAGGCGGACGACACGATCGCCATCACGCCGATCATGAACGAGACGATCCCCACGATGAAGGACGAGTACTCGTAGAAGTCCGTGAAGAAGATGTTGTCCAGAAGGACCGCGGTCCCCAAGACGATCCCGGCGACCGCGATCCTCGGACCGTACCCCTTGTCCCTCATGGAGAGTATGAGGAGCCCTCCGGCGATCATCAGGATGCGGCCCGGCAGGTCGCTGTACACCAGCAGGAACTCGATGCCGAGGATGTCGCGATAGATCAGGACCGTCCTCGCAAGCAGAATCGCTCCCACCGCGATCATGACCGCGCCCAGCACCGACGCGAGGTCGATCGTGCCGTCATCGTTCCTGAAGCGCATCGGGCACCTCCACATTCACGGAGACCGAATCCCCGCCGGACGTCTCCATCACGAGCCTGTCCTTCTCCAGCCGCATCCCGACGATCGTCAGCCTGGTCGTCCGGAGGATCGTCCCCGATCCGTCGCCCGCCATCGTCAGGAAGACGTCATCCGACCCCTTCCATTTTTGGAATATCATGTCCGACGTCCCCGATCCGTTGAGTATCCTGACGCGGAGCTCCGACTCCACAGGTCCGCCGTCGTCCACCACGGGCCATTCCCTTCCTGTCAGGGCCTCGGCGTCGGCGAGGGCCATCGACGCGTCCCTGTCCAGGGAGCACGAGCGTCTGATGTCCCCTATGGCGCGGCCGTGGACCTCGATCCAGTCGAGCCTCCGGAGCTTCTCGGAGTCGAGGATCAGGATGAGCGTGAAGTACATCAGCGCCAGGAGGACGGTGTTGATCTGCGATTCCAGGACGTACAGCGCGTCCTTGGTGTCCGAGTAGATGTAGATCAGGAATATCAGGCACATCAGCAGGAGCACGATCGAGCCCATCATCATGGTCGAGCGGGCTCTGGATTTTCCTAGCAGGTACGCCCGCCCGGACAGCGCCATGTTCAGGCCGACGATCATGACGGCGTAGAACAGGAGGTTGAAGGTGCTGTGGGGCACCAGATGAGGGATGGACGTGAAGAACCTGTAGCATCCGAGGCCTATGGCGTAGAGCCCCACCGATCTGGGGAGGCTGCGGTTCCTGTCCGCTATTATCGCCGCCCCGCATGCGATCGTGATCGCGTACCCTATGAACGAGGCGATGTGGGGCTCCGAGGCTCCCGCGGCCACGTTGTACGTATGAGAGGCGGCCAGCAGGATCATCAGGGCCGCGAGGACGAAGTTGGCGCCGTACGACGCCCTGTCCACGGCGCGATGCACCGCCCCGACGATCCTGTCGGCATCCATGCGGATCAGAATCCGCAGTTCCCCTTGATGATGGGGATACGGGGGTCGTTGGGCAGCATGGGCAGGATGTCCTCGTCCGGATCGACCATGATCTCGACGATGGTGGTCCTGTCCGACTCCATCGCGGTCTTCAGCGCATCGCGTATCTCGCCGGGCCTGTCGACGCGTATGCCGTCGCATCTGTAGCCCTCGGCGATCTTCACGAAGTCCGGGTCGTCCCCGAGCTCGTAGGCCATGTAGCGCCTGTTCCAGTAGTACTTCTGCATCTGCTTGATCATGCCCAGGACGCCGTTGTTCAGGAGGACCACGGTCACAGGATAGTCCTCGGCCACGGATGTGGCCAGCTCCTGGATCACCATCTGCAGTCCGCCGTCTCCCGTGATCGTCACGACCTTCTTGTCCGGGCGGGCGGCCTTCGCGCCTATCGCCGAAGGAAGGCCGAATCCCATTGTCCCGAAGGTCCCGGACGTGATGAACTGCCTCGGATGCTCTATGTCCAGGTAGTGCATGGCCCACATCTGGTTCTGACCGACGTCGGTGGTGACTATAGTGTCCTCGTCCAGCAGGGCGTTGATCTCCTGCATGACCCTCTGGGGCTTGATGGGCGTCGCGTCCATGTCGGTGTTGATGCGCGCCGACGCCTTCAGCTCCTTCGCGCGTCCGCACCATTCGTCGAACCTCACCGGCCTGGAGCCGAGGGCGCACATCAGCGCCCTGAGGGCCTTGGCCGCGTCGGCCTGGAGGTTCACGCACTGGTGGCCGTGCTTCCCGAACTCGGTGGGGTCGATGTCTATGTGGATGACCCTTCCGGACCTCATGCGGTCGTGGGGGCTGTACGTCCTGTCTGAGAATCTGCTCCCTATGGAGATCATGAGATCGGCATCCGCGGACATCTCGACCGCGGCGAGCCTACCGTGGAGCCCCAGCGGCCCGAGGTTCATCGGATACGACGACGGCACCGCGCCCATGCCCATCAGGGTGGTGGCGACCGGGGCCCCTATCGCGGATGCGAACTCCATGACCTCGGCGGAGGCGTCCATGGCTCCGCCGCCCACCAGGATCAGCGGCCTTCTGGCCTCGCGTATCCATTGGACGGCCTCGTGGATGCCGGACAGGTCCTCGCGCACCGGCTTTATGCCGTAGTCCTCATGGAGGAGGCGCGGGTCGATGTCCATGCCCATCTGGTCCACGGGCAGGTCTATGTGCACCGGCCCCTTCCTGCCGGACTGGCATATCTTCCACCCCTCGTCTATCGCATGGGGGAGGCGGTCCGCTTCCAGGACCCTGTAGCTGTGCTTGGTGATCGGCATGAGGAGGCTGTACGCGTCGACCTCCTGGAACGCTCCGAGCCCCAGCGAGCCCGCCGCCACCTGGCCGGTGAGCGCGAGCATGGGCGAGGAGTCGGCGTAGGCGGTGGCTATGCCGGTGACGAGGTTCGTCGTCCCGGGTCCGCTCGTGGCGAGGCATACTCCGGGAACCCCTCCCGCCCTTGCGTATCCGTCGGCCATGTGGGCCGCGCACTGCTCGTGCCTCACCAGGACATGCCTGATGTCGGAGTCCAGCAGCTCGTCGTAGATCGAGATGACGCTTCCGCCCGGGTATCCGAAGATCGTGTCGACCCCTCTCTCCCCGAGCATGGCCAGGAGCGCTTCAGTGCCTCTAATGTGGTTCCCCTCTGGTACCGGATTCCGTGCGCGCGTTATAAGCGTGATGGGCGGGCGTGCGGCAACGCTAATAAGCGCGTCCGCGATTGCGACGGCAAGGTACATTCCATGTCGAAGATCAGGGTCGCGGTAAACGGGTACGGCACGATAGGAAAGAGGGTCGCAACGGCGGTCTGCAAGCAGGACGATATGGAGCTCGTCGGAGTGACGAAGACCCGTCCCAACTTCGAGGCCAAGGAGGCCCTCTCCAAAGGATACGGCCTCTACGTCCCCGACGAGAGCGTCGAGGCGTTCGCCAAGGCCGGGGTCCACATCGACGGGACCATCGGGGACATGCTCGGCAAGGTCGACATCGTGGTCGACTGCACTCCCGGAACCGTCGGGGAGTACTACAGGGACATGTACAGGGCCGCCGGCGTCAAGGCCATATTCCAGGGCGGGGAGGACCACAGCCTCACGGGCATATCGTTCAACTCCACCGCCAACTACGCGGAGTCCTGGGGCGCCCAGCTCTCCCGCGTCGTCTCATGCAACACGACCGCCCTCCTCAGGACCCTGTATCCCATCGACAAGGCGCTCAGGATCCAGAACGCGTTCGTCACCATCGTCAGGCGCGCCGTCGATCCGAGCGACAGCAAGGGCGGCCCCGTCAACGGGCTGGAGCCCTCCGTCAAGCTCCCCACGCACCACGGCCCGGACGTCCAGAGCGTCATGCCCTGGCTCAACATCAACACCATGGCCGTGAAGGCCTCCACCACCCTGATGCACGTGCAGACCGTCGTCGCCCAGCTCGCCTCCGAATCAACCACCGAGGAGGTCCTCGGCATCCTGAGGAGCGCCCCGAGGGTCAGGCTCGTGAAGTCGTCCGACGGGATCAAGTCCACCGCGCAGGTCATGGAGCTCGCACGCGACCTTGGCCGCGACCGCTCCGACATGTACGAGATCGTCGTCTGGGAGGACGGCGTCAAGGTCGTCGGCAACACCCTCTACTACTACCAGGCCGTCCATCAGGAGTCGGACGTCGTCCCGGAGAACATCGACTGCATCAGGTCGATGTGCAAGGCGGTCCAGGACCCCCAGGAGTCCAGGGCCATGACCGATGCCGCCATGGGCATCGGAAGGCTGCGAGGCGGTTCAAGTGGAGAAGCAGTTCAACGCCCTCGAGGACTTCGACTTCAGGGACAGGACGGTCATCCTGAGGGTGGACATCAACTGTCCCCTCGACAAGGAGACGCTCAGGATCGTCAACGACTCCAGGATCAGGAGGATAATACCCACCGTCCGCGAGCTCGTCGGGAAGCATGCGAAGGTCGTCATGCTGGCCCATCAGAGCAGGAAGGGCAAGTGGGACTTCATCCCCCTGGACCAGCATGCCGAGCTCCTGTCCAAGCATCTCGGGATGCCCGTCAGGTACGTGGACGATGTGATCGGAGAGGAGGCGAAGAGCGCCGTGGCCGGACTCGAGTCCGGAAGCGTCCTCCTCCTGGGGAACGTCAGGTCCCTGGACAGCGAGACCGCCAAGGGCGATATGGAGTTCCACGCGGACGGAGAGATCGTCAAGGCTCTGGCTCCGCTCGCCGACTACTACGTGTGCGACGCGTTCGGCGCCGCCCACCGCTCCCAGTGCTCCCTCGTGGGATTCGAGGCTAGGCTCCCATCCGCCTCCGGAAGGCTCATGGCGAAGGAGCTCCACGCTCTGGAGGCCATCTTCGGGCATCCCCGCAGGCCCTCCGTCTTCATCCTCGGAGGAGCGAAGTTCGGGGACGTCTCCGAGATGATCGACAGGGTCCTCGGAAGCGGGATGGCCGACACGGTGATCCTCGTGGGCCTCGTGGGCAACGCGTATCTCCTCGCGCGCGACGTCGACATCGGGGACGCCAGCAGGGCCGTCCTCCAGGACGAGCTCACGCCCGAGAACCTCCAGGCGGCCAAGGACATCATGGCGAAGTACGGCCAGAGGGTCCTTCTGCCCGTGGACGTCGCCGTCGAGAGGGACGGAAGGAGGGTATCCGTCAACATAGGCGACCTCCCCACCGCCGAGCCCGCGCTCGACATAGGGGACGCGTCCGCCGAGAAGTTCAGGAAGGTCGTCCTGTCCTCCAGGACCAGCTTCATGTCCGGTCCCGCCGGCATGATCGAGAAGGACGGCTTCGAGGTCGGCACCCGCATCATAATGTCCGCCATGGTGGACAGCGGCGGCCAGTCCGTCATAGGGGGAGGCCACACCGGAGGGGCCGCCGAGAGGTTCGACCTCGCGGACAGGTTCTCCTACGTCAGCACGGGCGGCGGAGCCCTGGAGACGTTCCTGCTGGGGAAGCCCCTGCCGGTCGTGGAGGCCCTGAAGCACTCCATGGAGAGCAGGAAGGAGCGAAGTCTCCGAAACAAAGGTTAATTACGTCGTGGGAATGGGGATACCGATGGCCAAGAAGAAGAGGCGCATAACCGAAGAGGCGGAGGAGGAGTACGAGTTCACTCCCACCGAGTTCAACGAGAGGGAGTTCATACTCAAGGACCTGTACATGACGAAGATCTTCGTCGTCGTGATGGCGTTCGCCCTCGTCGCCGGCGTCATAGGCGCCTTCCTCACGGACCATATCGCCGATTACGGCTGGATAGTCGCTACGCTCGTGTCGTTCGCGATCTGCGCCAGCCTCGGGAAGCTGCTGTCCGCCGTCGGATTCAGGATGGACATGGTCGAATCCAAGTCCATGGCCGGGAACTATCTGCTGTTCCTCGTGCTCGCCCTCGGTATCTGCATCCTTCTCACGAACGAGCCTTTCGTCATCTGAGATGTCCGGCCGGTCCCCCGGAAGGGGCCGGCGGCATCCTTCAAATGAGGCCTTTGGCTTTCAGGGCCTCGATCAGCCTTCTCACAGCGTCTCCGCGATGGGAGATCGCGTTCTTCTCGTCCAGCGGCATCTCCGCGAACGTCCTCTCTCCGTCAGGAGAGAAGATCGGATCGTAGCCGAACCCGTCCGTCCCCTTCTCCGCACAGGCGATGACTCCTCTGCACTCCCCGGTGACGATGGTCCTCTCTCCGCCGATGTCGCATCCTATGCAGCATCTGAACACGGCGCCTCTGTCCTCGACTCCGTCCATGAGCTTCAGGATCCCGCTGTTCCCGATGGTCTTCTGGGCATAAGCGGACCATACTCCCGGGAATCCCTTCAGGGCGTCGACGAACATCCCGGAGTCGTCTATGATGTAGTCGCGGAGACCTTCCGCGTAAAGGGCGTCCATGCCCTTCTCCACGACCTCCTCCAGCCTGGATGTCTGAACCTCGTCGTAGGGATGGCGGAGATGGACCATCTCTATCCCGTAGTCGGACAGCTCCTTCTGGTATTCCCTGACCTTTCCCGGATTGGATGTGATGACGCTGATCCTCATGTGTATCTTCCTCTGTTCCTGATGTCCTCCAGCTTCTTGGCGACGGCCTTCGGATCGGACACGTGCGCGTAGTACTCCTCCATCAGGGCATCGAACGCATCCGCGAGATCGACATGGGCCGATGCGAATCCCCTTTCGAGGAGCCTCAGGTCCACTCCGATGTCCTCCAGCTCGGCCAGGGTCCTTCCCATTGACATGTCTATCAGGCATATCCTGCCGTCGTCCTCGCGGATCATGTTGGACGTCGTGAGGTCTCCGTGGCAGATCCTGGCGGAATGCAGGCGCGCGACTGTCCTTCCGATCTCCCTGCAGACCTCCTCGGCATCTTCCGGATGGGCGTCCAGATAGCTCTTGACGGTGCATCCGCCGACCCTCTCCATCGTTATGGCGCACCTCGCGAGGTCGATGTCGTAGATGCAGGGCGTCCGGACTCCCGCCTCACGGGATTCATGCATTATGCGCGCCTCGCTCCTCGTGCGCATAGACCTGATATGCGCATCGAGCTCCGGTATGCGATAGGACTTCTCGGGGCGGATCTTCTCGAGCGCATCCCTTCCCAGGAACGAGGTGGCGATTATGCACGCCTCCGCGCCCATGGCCTCCGGTTCGTCGGACATGCGTTCCCGATTGGATTCCGCGTATACATTTTGAGCGACGCCCGACCTGACGGATGCGGTTCAGGATATCTATTAATCCAGTTCTGCGATGAGCCTTCCGCGATGCGGATACCCATCTCCTGCAAGAACATCGACCGTCTCCTGGGAGGCGGGATCGAGACCGGCTGCGTCACCCTGTTCTACGGCGAGGCCGGTGCCGGGAAGACGAACGTCTGCCTGCAGGCGGCCCGCACGGTCACATCGCAGGGCTCGCGTGTAGCCTACATAGACACCGAGGGACTCTCCTACGAGAGGCTCGGACAGGTCTTCGAAGGCAGGGAGGAGGATGTGAAGAATCTCTTGATCTTCCAGGTGCATTCACTGGAAGAGCAGACGGATCGCGTCGAGAAGGTCGGGAAGCTCGCCGAGAACAAGGCGGTCTCCATGGTCATCATCGACTCCCTGACCATGTTCTACCGTCTCAGATACGAGGATCCGAAGGCCCGCAGCGATCTCATCAAGGAGATAGAGATGCTCCAGGAGATGGCGAGGAAGTTCGATGTCGCCGTCGTGGTGACCTCCCAGGTGTATTCCAATCTCAATTCCGGCGGAGTCGAGTTCCTGGGGGGACATGCGCTCAAGCACAATGCCAAGACCATCATCCGGATGGAGAAGCTCGAGAACGGCAGGCGCAAGGCCGTCATCGTCAAGCATCGCAGCCTTCCAGAAGGCAGATCGGTCTACTACCGCATCACGCAGACCGGCATAGAGGACGTGCGATCGCAGCATGTCCCTGTATCCTGCCAGAATCTCCAGCTTCCTGTTCGGGGTCATCGGCGGCACCCCGCATTCCGGACCTATCAGATCGAATCCCGCATCAACGGAGGCGCGAATGCTTGCGAGCATGTCGGATTCGGAGCCCTGAAGGAGCACTCTCACAGGATCGATCGCGCCGATCAGCCTGCATCTTCCGCCGACCGCGTCGACATAGCCCTTCATGTTCCTGGATGCCTCGGGCGACAGGCAGTCCTCTCCGAGGGAGGACAGGTCTCCGGCTATCTCCATGGTGTCGCCGCAGCAGTGGAGGGTGCTGAACGATCCCGAGCCGGCGGCACGTATTACGGGCCTCAGGTGCTCTGAGGTCGTCTCCTTGAAGAAGTCGGGCGAGAACATCTCGATGTCAGCCTCTTCGATGATCATGACGTTGTCGCACAGCTCCGACAGACAGGACGCGTAGGCCTCTTGGAGGGGAGTCACGGCGGACAGCCACTTCTCCACCAATTCCGGCTCCAACAAGGTGCCCATGATGACCTCCTCGAAGCCGGCGAGGAAGTTCACGACTCCGAGGGGGCCGATCATGGCGCCGGTGGAGAACAGCTCTTCTCTGCTCGACAGGGTTTCGGCCGCCTCCAGCACCGATGAGATCCAAGAATCCTCCAGGAATTCTTCGGGAGACGGCATCGGGGGGACCTCGGCGATATCGCCTCCGGTCCTGTACGGGGATCCGGATACGGCAGGCTGCGTAGAGCACGTGCCTTCGTCCAGAGTGCATCCGAGGGCGTGCGCCTCGACGGCGATTGAGAAGGGGATGCGCACGGTGGCGAATCCGAAGAGATCGGACGGTTGCAGAGCAAGGCGGACCATCCGATCGGCATCGAAGTTCGCTTCGGGCCAGCGGCATCCGCAGGCATCCATCTGCTCGACGGTGCCGGTCTGCGTGAACAGCGCAGGAGGAGGAAGCTCGCGCCTCTCCCCGTTCATGGCATCGATGATCTCTTCCTTCGTGTTCATGGATGATGGATTATCGAATCGGAGGATAAGCGTTTCCCGTACCGCAGTATGCAGCCCGACGGCTCGTAGCAAGTGTTATTTTCTTCGGCGGACCATCCGTCTGACATGAGGCAGATCGATGTCGGCGGGCAGTCCTTCAGGAGCATCCGTGAAGAAGATATGTGCTATGTGGACAAGTCCATGCTCATCTCCGACATCATCAACACCAATAGTAGCGGTGTTTTCCTTTTCACCCGTCCGAGGAGGTTCGGGAAGTCTCTCAACCTCTCCATGCTGGATGCCTTCTTCAATCTGAACTACACGGGCAATACGTGGTTCGACGGCCTCGAGATCTCCGATCATCACGAGTTCGATTCCTACAGGAACGC
>ERZ808258.69-NODE-69-length-53106-cov-52.313962_pt1 | contig 53106 bp, 67 predicted proteins | sample MGYA00521280_ERZ808258 | MGnify/ENA primary metagenome ERZ808258 (study PRJEB31516, sample SAMN03275585) | gut metagenome | biome: mammalia-associated habitat; material: feces | host: Papio cynocephalus | place: Kenya | collected 2012-07-19 ...
AGCGCTTTGTATGTGTGGCGGAGTGGAATGTGGTAAGCTCCAAGAGTTCCACGAACAATGGATGTAAGCGTGTCGAAAAGCTGTGGATGCCGAGGGGGCAGTGCGAGCAAAGGCAACAAGGCGGACAAATGATATTGGAAATATAAATCGTTTGCAAAACGTGAACTTAAACAAATATACTTAATGTTAAACTTAAAAAGAGAGAAATAATGGGGATTAGCTTAAAGAAGATGCGCAAGACTTACAAAAAATGGAAAAACGATGAGAAACCGCTGTTTGAGTATAATTTCGGCGGCGATGCGATAGGAGTGAAGATATATTATAGCGAGGGCGACCTCACGGGGTCGCGAGTGGAGATACGTGGTTATGACGGTATCTTTACAATGACCATAGACGCTCGTCTACCTGCTTACGCGTACTTGCTTGCCGCCGCAGGGCAAGAGCGCACAGATTACATTGAGGGTTTCGTCACGTTGATGTATCAGACGCTAAGTTGCGTAACGCAGGATAAGGGCTTTGCAGCCGATTTGCAGCGTGCCTTGGGCAAATACTTTAAGCGCACAATGAAACGCGCTGAAAAGGCCGCGGAAAGCGTTACAGAGGCAGAAGAAGCGGGGTCGCAAGCGTTAATGGAGGAAGCGGTGAAGCGCGGTGAGGCGATAGCCAAAGGGAGACGCAGTGCGCGGCGAGCGCAAAAGCAATCTCGTCAAGAAATGAAAGAGATACTGCGTGAGGATGATATACTAACGGATAAAACCGAAAGCGACAATGGACGGCGAGGGCGCGAAGATGATAACGTGGAAGGGACAGGGTGCGATTAATCCGCTAAACCGAGGATTTGTAAACCGTCAGTCCGTGCGCAGCATGATTTCGCTGCTGGACTACGTATATAAACTCGGGGTTTCCGATGCGCGAGATGTCGAAGATGAGGGCTTGTGCCGTTTGTTCCTAAAAAACCACATAGAGCCGGGCATGTACGGGTTTGTTACGGACGGCTATGATGTTGAAGAATTGGAATGGCAATTGCGTTTGCATGTGCGTTCGCGTTTACAGCGGCAATACGGCGTAATGCAGACCTTTTTCTCGTCTATGCGGCGTTTCAAGGCCAATTTTTTGAGTTGTTTTTTGCCTGTTGCTCAATGTTTTTACAACAAAGGCATAAAAGACTACATAGAAGCGCCCGCTGATTGTGATTTCAATGCCTTTTGCGAGCGTTCTCGTGCGTGGTGGACACGCAAGGGCATCAAGAATATCAAGCCGCAGGAATATGTGGACACAATACAATTGATGTGCTTTGATTTGCGGCGGCGAGATATGAAATATCTGTTAGGCAATGCCGATGACTGGCGCGATGCGGACGGCGTGATAAGCGATGAGAAAGTCGCGTTGTTCAACGAGCGGCGCAGGCATTGTTTGAAGCCCAATCAATATGAGAGCTTTATCTGTGCGGTTGGTTTGGCCTTGCAATCGTACAATCTCACAAAATGGGATAGAGAATGTCGGTTGCGAGGACTGAAAAGATAAGGATTAGGCATACCTTGCCGAGCGAAGGGCGTCCGTTTGCGATGTTGCCCGTGGGTTTGTATTGCAACAGCCGTTTGCGGAAAGCGCGAAGTGGCACGCTTGTGGAATTTTGGGACGGCTGGCGGCACGGCAAATACACGCTTGTGCAGAAGTGTGAGATACCGATAGCGTCATCGGCATTCTCGTTTATGTGCAAGGCTATTTACGGATCCGATGTGAACTATAACGCGCTATGTCGCAAATGGGAGACGGAGTGTATAGTCGAGGGCTTGGGTCGTAACGGTTTTGACCGCGACAAAGTCTTGGTAATCGAAGTTAAAGAGATAGAAAAGAATGTCAGATAGAAGAAAATTAAGATACGGCGACTTGGTGGAAGTCAAGGACTCCGAGGTTTGGATAAACGGCAGTAATCGTCCGCGCATACATAAATACGGGCGAGGCATTGTCATACAGGGTGAGAGTGAAGTATCCGAGGATGTTGTGCTTGTGGCGTTTAGGTGTGGTGTTTTATGCGATATTATGGACGTTGCAGACCTCGAATGTGTCGGACACGTTGAAAATGTGCGAGAAACGCTTATGGCTACAATAAAGGATGTAACACGCGGTTACGGCATTAGGAGTGAAATATTGAAAGATATAGGCAACGAGTTGACGGTGCGCTATGTCTTTCCCAAAGAAAGCAACGAAAAATGAACAACTTCCTACCCATTAAGCCCGAGGGGGATGATTTGTGGCGCGATGTCCCTGTTGACGACCGCGACTGTATGAATTACTATGTTGCGTTTGAAACCACCTATGAAGCCGCATTTAAGCGGTTTTTCCCGATGTATCTCGGGCTGGACGGCAACCTCAATCAAGCAGGGAAAGAGGCATGTAGGCAATTCTTTGCGTATAAGAAACACAGAGACTATATAGACGCCTATAAACGGACGCTGCGCAAGCTGCTGAAACGCGGCAAAGACGTACCGAGCGGCATAGAGGTTAGCGGTACGCGCAAAGAGCGCATTATGAAGAAATTCGCAAACGATGTAGCCACAAGTGTAGAAACCAATACCAACACGGATGCCGAGGTGCTAAAAGACCAAGCCGATTTGTTGAAAAAAGTTGGCTATCTGAAAGAGGATGAAATCAAGGTAGAAGCGCCGAGGCGTTATTTGCCCGTGCGGTGTTCGGAGTGTGCATACAAAAAATTCATAGACGAAAATGTAAAAAAAGGGAATATAACAAAGACTAATGGAAATGAATAAAATAGGCGATAAAGTAGAGTATTCCGTAGGTTTGCGCGTACGTTGGCGCGGCATAATAGTTTGTCGCAGCCGTATGTACTGCCACGGCTATATAAAAAACGTGCGGCGCGGTTTGTTTGGTGTTTACTATGTCATAAAAGACGCCAAAACAGAGCGCATTGATATTGTTAAAGCACGACACATATATGGTACAGTAGGAAAGAAAGATAAAGGCTGACATATAACCAGTGTCATTGATTCATTTGTGTTATTTTTTTATGTTGGGGAGTGGGTCGCGCGTGAGGCGTAGCCCACTTTTTTTGCGCATATTTTGCGCATAAAAAAAGCCGTCTAACCTCACGGCCGGGCGGCTTCACTTCTACAACAAAAAAAGACTTATTCCAAAAACCTCGAACAATAAAAACTGAATTAATCGTTTATGGGTTTGCGGTTTGCGTTATTATCAACGTTAGCCGCGTATGCGTTATGGTCGTATTGCGACCTTGTGGATTCCGCTCGTTTGTCGTTAGAGGTTTCGACTTCGGGTTCGCTGCTACCGATAACAATATCGTCAGCAACATCCGTAAGGCCGAAATCTTGTTGAGCATCGTGTTTCGCTTTAAGCGGAGTATAGGTTTTCTGATAGAGTTCTTTCTCCGTTTCGCCGTAAACGATATTAATATCATCGGGATAATTAATATCAAGTTCGTGTCGGGCGTTTTCGCGCGAAAGGATGCCGGCGTAAACTAACTTCGTAGCGTTTTCCACGGCCTCGCTTACGTTGTTGGGAGTCCAAATGTTCATACCTACCGACACGCGCAGCGAAGCGTACTCCGAGTCTTTCTCCACCTTTGCAACGATGGCTTTGAGCGCGTTTGTGAGCTGTTGAAGCTGCTTATAGAATTGCGGCTGCATAGCCATGCACCATTTAACCTCGTCATTAAAACACAATCGCATAGCGCTTGACGAGTCCGCACCGCTGCGTAGCACGTCAGGGTCAAGAATGACAGACATTGACGAATGTAAGATACTTTCTTTCTTTTCTTTAAGGTCTATGGTTGCAACATCCGAGATATTGCTTGGAGGAAGTCGTTTAGCGTCAGAGGCTTTAAGCTCGTCAACATCACCCGTAACGCCGATAACGCTGCCGAAAGAGCCGACCTCGGGGAGGTTTTGGATGTTTGTAGCCTTGATAAACAGCGTATCGAAAGCAGCGGCCTTGACGCCCTCGGCCACATAACTTGCAGAGCGTTCCAGCGCCTCAATGTCCTCCTGCACAATGCCGCTGGGGATGTCGTCAATGCGGAAATATACACAGGCGTTGACGATATTGCCTGTTTGAGTTGCTCGTTGGCTTATGCGCGTCCATCCGTCCTCACTTAGGGCGAAATCGTGAGACTTAAACCATCCGCGTATTTGGGCGAACCACTTATTGGTCATTGATTTACCTTTATCCGATACATCCGCTTGCACCCAAGTTTCGATGTATTCGGCGCCGAAGATGTCCACCGCGCGTTGGCCTTTAAGCGTGTAAAGTCGGTAAACCACCGGGAAGTGGTTTTCGTCATAATCAGAGAATAAAATATCACCCTTATTAAACGAGAATACCTCGTAAGAGATGCTATTGCCGTCTTGATACAGATAAATAGCGCCATCGCCCGTAGTAAAGCAAGATTTCACTACCTCCTTAAAGGCCATATCCAGTCCCGCGATGTCGCGCCACGAGCATAGTGTATCATAGCGGTGATGCGCGGCTTCAGACTTATCCGTTTGCTCGTTATAGATGCCCCAGCCGTTGCCTGCGAAATGGGCGGTTTTACATAAGGCAAAGCGGTATTGTAGGCCGTACCGCGTAGTTTCGAGGTCATCATAGCCCACAATGCGCCACTCCTGCATAGGGTTGCCATCCTTATCAAGGACGGGGTTGCCCTGCTCGTCAAGTTTAGAAACAGCTTCGCGGATAGGCCGAGCCGACTGATACAGCGAATTGATGGCATGTGCCGACACGTTGATTTCGTTTGCAAAATCATCTTGCGTAAGGTAGCGCACATTTACTGATGGAAGCCGTATCGGCTGCGCGTAAAACTCGGGATTTGTAGGGATTGGCGCCGTGCGGTCGCAAACCCAGCGGCGCTGCCAAAAATCCTTTTTAAGGTGCTCTGAAATATTTATCATTATCAAGGGTATTAAGGTTATCTAAAAAACGTCTTATTCCAACCTCGTTTAGCCGTTTGGGCGAAAGCCGAATACAGATTAGTGTACACATTTGGCGAGGCCATAGGGCGAGGCGCTTTCTTGGGTCGGGCGTCAAGCTCGAAAACCGCGCGTAAGCATATAGCGTCCATTAGGTCGGGCGAATGCCTGAACTTTGCTCGATATTCGTCCTTAGAGCGGTAGTATATTCGTTTGTTTCGCGTTGTCGTTGCGAACACGTTTATTTCGTCATAGAGGATGTCGCGCAAGGCACGCGTTGCGCCGCCCTTAGCGTAAGGGATGCGCATATCGGGCGACAGCGAGCAGGAAATATCACCGCGTTTAAGCATAACCTCCGTGCGTCCCAGTAATTGAGAGCGGCAATTGAAATAATCATCGCGAGTTACGGGGTTGCCAAACTCGTCAATTTCTTGGATGGCACGTTTGTTTGCCGTTACAGCAACGCCGTTTGTAAGTCCCTGCATCCAATATCCGTGTCCCGTAGCATCGTAAGCGAAGCGCGTAACGTCAACGCTGTAAGCGTTAAGTTTGGTCTTAATCCATCCTGCCATCTCCGTAGGCTCGCCCGAAAACAATTCGATGCCGACAATTTGGAGTCCGCGCCATATCACCATAGGCGACTTGTCGTTATCAGCTTTGCCCGAAGATATATCCATAGTCGCGTACATATTGGCGTCATCGCTTATCGGATTTACCCATAGATTATTAATCATCTCGCGCGACACGTTGATTTCCTCGGCGTTTACAACACCGAAATATCCTTCGCCTACAATTTGGCGTTGTTCAGCGCCAGTTGCGTGTAGATTGGCGACAGACTGTCCGCCCGTAGCATTTACCAATTCGCGGTTGCCTGCGGCAGTACCGGTCAACACCGTAAACGATTTCACATAATCCAAGCGAGAAATGCCTGCCGCCAAATCATCAGGCTTATCTATAAGTCCTGCGGCGTCCGCAACTTCTTCGGGGGTGTCGCCCCAAATGATCTCGGCGGGGGTTTTGCCCTTATTGTACCAATATCGCACTTTGCCAATCATATCCTTACGCAAATACCAATCAGAGCCGATATAACCAGCATCACACAGCATTCGCGTAGTCCAGTGGTCGTGAGAGGGATTGAAAGACAAGACCATTTGCGGCGTCATTCCCGAGCTATCACGATTACGGCTAAACCAATAGGCGAACATCTTAAATTCCTTCATTTCCGTAGCCTCGTCCACCATAATAAGCGATGCTTGGACTTTTTTCGCGTAATCTTGGAATTGTTCCCACTCCGCAGGATTGTTCACGTTGAAATTAGAGTGAATAAGTTGCAAGGAACTATTCCATTGCGGCCAAATAAAAGTCGGGTAGTCTGCCGAATTATACTCGCAATTGGCAAAATTACCGCAAACCGTTACGCCATCGCGGAACATTGAGCCACCCTTCTTACTATCCTGCAAGCGAACAGAAATCAATTTAGCTGCAAATCCGTAATGTGTAACTCCCTGTAAGGCATTGAGATACATTGCAAAAGTCTTGCCTGACGTGGCTTGGCCGCAGATAAAGACGAGGTTAGCTTCGCTTTGGCATAGTTGCTCCTGCAAGCCCGGCTGCGGAATGAGGTCTATTTGGTTGGGGCGCAACTCATAACCATCAACGACAGTGCGGCTCTTGCTTTTAGAGGTGGCAAGAACGCGCTCCGCCTCGGGGTAAAGCGGAGGAAAGTCAATGTTCGGATTAACGAGCTTAAAAGACATTGTCGTGATGTTTTGTGCAAAGTTAAGAAAAAAATTAAAGTTTTGCTTAAAATATTTGCAGTAATCAATTAAGTGTATTATATTTGCGGCGTGAAAACGGTTGTTTTAAGATGTCCTTTTTGCGAGGAGCGAGGCCACAGAGGTGCGATACTCGCAAAACTGGCCGTAGACAATGGCAATCTTGAATTGTGGTGCAGAAAGTGCCGCAAACCGATAGGCGTAGAGGTCAGAGACGGACAGATAAAGAAAATTGTGGACATTGATAAAGAGTTCAGTTGTTAAATAGTTGGTGAATGAGAGCCATAGAGCCGTAAGCGTAAAAAACTTACGGCTCTATGTTTTTTTAGGATAGTGGTGTGGAGCAGCGGTAGCTCGGCGGGTTCATTCCCCGTAGGTCGCAGGTTCGAATCCTGCCACCGCCACAGGTTATAATAATTCTAAATGATAGATATGAAAGATAAAATCAAGGCTTCGTTGCAACAAGGGTACAAGAACTTGGGGCTAAGCGATGAGGTGTTTGAACGGGTTGCCCAAGCCGCAGAAACGTTCATTACAGATGAAGCACAGATTGCGCCGTTTGTAAATAACGCTAAATCAATGCTTCAGATGTATCAGAGTATGGCCGACAAGGTGCGCACGACACTAAGCGACAAAATCAAGGGCTTAGAGGCCGACAAAGCAGCATTAGAAGCCAAACTCAAAGACGGCAGTGCAAATCCTGCCAACGAGACAAGCGATAAAAAAACCGAAGCGACAAACAAAGCCGCAGACTTGGTCGAGTTGGTTGCTAACGCGGTAGCCAAAGCCGTAGAGCCGCTACAAGCGAAGCTGACGGCCTTTGAAAGCGCCGAGGCGCAGAAAGGCGCGGTTGCGACAGCCATAGCCAAAATAGATGCTTGGGATTACGCCAAAGCATATCCCAAGGAGCGTAAACGCGCCCAAGCGGTAGCGATGGAGCTTTATGACGCTTACGGGAAGAAATGGACGGCGGATGAACTGGAAGCCAAAATTCGAGAGAAATTCACCGATGAGGTGTCCGACCGCGGTATAGATGTTACCAAACCCATTAAGGGAGATGCCGCAGGTGAAACCGCTAAGGTTGATTTTTCCGACCAAATCGCAATGCTCGAAAAACAGGGTGTAAAGCTGCACGACACAGAGAGTAAGAAACAGAACTAACCTTTAATCCGGGAAAAAGAAAATGAAAACCCATTACGGAAATTCTTTTACACACGGCAGCGAGGACTATAGCGTTGGCGCAGTGTCCCTTTGGGCGCGAGTTGACGAGATAATGCCCTGCGGTGCGTTTGTGCCTGTTGACACAACCAATACCGTTGGCAAGCTGATACCTGCCGGAACAGCCGTGTCTATTGACAAAATAGGCGGCACAACCACAACGGGCGGAGATACTCCGCTCGGACTGACACTCGAAGATGCCTATGTAGGTGCAGACGGGTGTTCGCTAACAGTAGTAACCCGTGGCCAAATCAATGAAAGTCTTTCAACGCTTACTTATACCGCTAAGCAGAAAGCTGCGTTGGCAGGCCGCATATTATTTGTAAAGGAGGGCTAAGCGATGAAAAGATTTAGCGGACTTGACACATTGATGGCGTCCAACTCAATTACAAGCAATACCAGCTTTGATGCATACTATAAGCAGGTTTTGAGTGCAGTTGAGAACCAAGACGAAAACTTCGAGGGTTTCGAGTGGGCGCCCCAACAGATTGATTTTACATACGAAATGCTTGAAGCCGAGGCGCAAATAGAAGTTATGGCCAGCTATGTTGACCTAAACTCCCCCGCCTTGCCTGCCGGCAACTCGACAACACTGACCAAGCTAAGCGGCACAATACCTCGCCATAAATACACCGTAGTACGCGGCGAGAATGACTACCGCAAGCAGTTGATATTGCTGAACGAAATACGTTCCGTAGCCAACTTCAACAATACCAACGAAACCACAGCCGTAAGCGAGTATCTTGCTAAGGCGCTGTTTGACACCGTAAGTGTTATTCCTGCCGCCCACAAGAATACGCTTAACTACCAAATCGGCCAAATGAAGTCGCTTGGTAAGCTGACCCTTACCGATAGCAACAACCCTCGCGGCTCGTTGCGCACCACCTTTACCGCACAAGTACCTACCGGGAACTATATGGATAAGAAATGGTGGGAGAAAGACACAACCGCAGGTACTGTTACCGCGGTGGGCGACCCCATTGGCGATATGCGCGACTTTATCCGCGAATTGCGAATGAAAGTCAACGGTTATCAGAATGTTTGTGTAGAGTTAAACGAGAAGACATTCTATAAACTCACCAAGCACGATGCCGTACTGACCGCTCTCGGTTATGCGCTAACAGGCATTGGCTTGCGCTACTCCAAGTCCAATGACGACAATGCTAAGGCCGTAGCCAAGAACTCCCCCATTGAGGCACAGAAAGAAGCCTTTAAGCGTCTTATCGAAGCCGATGAGGTTATCTATAACAAGACTGTTTGCGGCGTAGAAAAGGTTAATACCACCAACCACAACTTCGACCGCTCACTTGTAGATGCTTTCGAGCAGGATGTTATATTGGTACGTCCGACCGGTCTTATCGGCGTAATTAAGAATGCAGTACCCTTACGCTCCGATGGCCGCGCTATCACAGCAGGTCTTTACGGCGGACGCGGAATTGTAGAGTATATCTACAATGAAGATACTCGCACACAAGAATGGCGAAGCGAACTCACCGCGCTTGCAGTGCCGACACGTCCTCGCGATTTGTACTACTTCAAGAACTTGACGCAGGACAAACCGACCGTAACACCTTAAACCCTTAATCTAAGGTGTGCCACGAATTTAACCCACGAAAAACAAGACAGCAATGACGGTAGAAGCATATTTAAGGGCGCAAGTACCCGGCTATCCATTTGATGCGGCGGTAATAGAGTATGCGGCGGTATCGCCGATGTTTGCTCGTCCCGAAGCGCTATGTCCGTTGAATACGAGCGATGTGATTGAGGATAACGCCGATGATGGAAACTGGGTCAAGGCACTTAAATATGCTACGTCAACGCTGTTTTATAGTGCGGCAGGAGTATTTAGCGGCGGCAGTCGCAGCGAGCAAGTGGGCGATGTCCATGCAAGCCAAAGCGGTTTTACGATTACCCAAAGCGATCGCGAATATTACCGCAAAGTAGCCGATAAGCTACGCGGTGAGATAGGCGCACAAGTGGAGGAAAATGTAAACGAGAGTACGGGTGCGTTTGATGCAACAGACAAGCGCAAACGGACAAACAAGAAAGGCTGCGTATGGAATTGATACATTTTGACGATTACTGCGAAATAAGCCGTAACGTTACGGATGACGGCGGAAATATTCAGCTTGATGACTTCGATGAGCCTATTGCAGCCCAAAAGCTATATAGCGGCAAATGCAGCTATCAAGCAGGAGGGCAAACGTATCAGAGCGTCAGTGTGCGCAACGATGCGGTATACCTACCGAGTAATGCCGTAATAGTCTTAGAGGGTGATGTTGTGGACGTCCAAACCAAGCGCGGACGTAACCGCAAGGGCGTAGTCAAGACCGTCAGGGATATAGAGATGCCACTAACAAGCGAGTTGTATACCAAAATAGAGCTTGCACAAAGTACGGGAGAATAACAATGGCTGCAAAGGTATCATACGCATATTCCAATTCGAAAGTTATACAATTGGGGATAGATGACTTTGTGCGCAACAACATCCGTCCGCAGATACTTGCGGCGCTGAAAGTTGTAGCGCAGCGTATGGTGCAGTATATTGACAACGGCTTTGTTATGCCAGATGGCACGGCTCAATTCCCCGTAGATACGGCCAACTTGCACGATGCGACAGGCGTAGGGGTGTTTGATAATGGCGTCTTATCGTCCTATGTACCGACCAAACGAGCAACGAGAAAGGCGCATACCGGACTCGGCTCGCCCAAGAGCGGCATAGATGGCTCAATGCTGTTGCAAACGGCGCTAAGAGATGCCGCAGGCACGTATTCGGAAGGGTTGTGGATAGTCGTATTCAGTACCGTACCATACGCCTACTACATTGAGACAATGGGTTCAAAGATAGGCCGAGGTGCAGGATATTTCCGCAACTTAGAAAATACCTTGCTAAACGAAGTGCTCACAGGCTTAGCGCCGATAGCTCCTATTGTATGAAGATTACAGAACTCAATCCCGATATAGTCCTTGCCGATTGGATGGATAAACGATTATTTGTCCAAACCTCGGCAACCTCACCCAAGCGAGTCGTCAGAGTGTACGCACAAGGCGAGCAGCCGCAAACGGGGCTTGGGGATGAGTATATGACCGTTGCGTACAATGGGGTTATATCAAGCAAGACTACGCCGTTAGGCGTAATGCGCGGTAATATTGCGCTGCAAATCAATAGCAAGGCTGTAAGCGGCGTGGTAGCACGGCGCAAGCGATTGGCGCAATTAGCCGAGCAGGCAGCAGGGTTTATTGATAGGCAGGTCATAGGCGGTTATTACTTCGCATTAGACCTGACAAACCCGATAGTACAGCCAACGGTAAACCTAACAACGGGTTACGCGACAATGGTGTTAAATATCTCGTGGCACACGACAGATGAGATACACAATAAGAAATAAGATAAGTATAACAATCTAATACAGAATAACAATGCCAAAGATTACAAAGGCCGATGTAACCAAAGTCTTTAACGGCCAAAGCGATATAGTGGTGTTTGACGCACCGACCGCAGGGTATTCGAGCGCGACAACCCTTGCCGATGTAACAGCCGCAGGCATAAGCCTCGGTCAAGTTGTAGGCGACTCCACCTCTTGGGAGGGTGAAGAAGCGTCCGCAGAAAACATCGTGGATGAGCAGGGCAAGATTATAGTATCTTCCGTAACCGCAGGCACTTATGCTTTTAGCTGCGATGTTGCCTCCACCGATGTAGAGAAAATTAAATTGTTCCTCCGCGGCGGCGCCGTAACGGTAACAAGCGAACCTGTGAGCGTTACGGGAAACACCAATCTTGTAAAGGCCGGAACGGAAATTCCCGTAATTACCCGTCCTATTGCCATATTCAATGACGAAGCCAATCGTTACATTTTATTCCCCAAAGCGCGTATTATTGCCAATCTTTCGCTGGATGACAAACTTATGCGCATCCATATCGTTGCAACGGCGGAAAACATCGACACCACCGAACTCGGCACGTTTATGATAGGGGACGGCGCACCTGCATACGCCTCCTAAGCGATAGCGTAAGACAGCGACATACAGGCGTGGGCGGTACGGCAAGACAAGCCGCCGTCCACGCCTTTTAATTTAACATCCACAGTAGAATAAATATGAAGCAAGAACAGACGCCGCAGATAAACGAAGCGGAAATGACGAGTGTGGCGCACGGTATAGCCACCGGGCGTCCCACCGAGATAGAGATTGGCGGCAAGAAATGGAAACTGCGCCGCATAAGCAACGCACAAGCGGCCAAGATAAGCGAATACGCCAAAGAAGCGCAGATCATACAAGAGCAGCAGAAGCGAGAAGATTTAAGCAAACGCAAGCGGCTGCGTTTAGATAAGCGTTTCAGGCAAATCCCGGCCAAGATAGCAGCGCGGTATGTATTGGGGCTTCGGCGTTGTTGGATTCCGTTTGCAACAGCGCTAACGTGGCGGCGTTTGTGGTACGCGAGCGAGGAAGTGAGTATGAGTATTAATATCTCCAAGACCTTACAGCGCGAAGAAGAGTCTTTTTTTACCGCCAACTTGGAAGTTGTAAGTTATCTACTCGCGCTCTCTATGAAGCAGGTTGGCGAAGTCGCAAGGCAATGGCTCGAAAGAAAGGAGAGTGCGGAAAATATGTTGGACGAGGACGCTTTGCCGAAAAAGGAGGCGGACAGCAAGTAGGTAGCGCCTTTGCGATAAGCGAGACAACCGAGCGTATTATAGCCCTGTACGGCAATTATGGATTTTGGTCTTGGTTGCGATATTGGTATGTTGACAATGCCGACAAAACGCTATTAATGTTGATGGATAAAGGGTATTACGACTATGATTATGACGAGGTTGAGAAAAAAGAGCAAGATGAAATACGAGCATCACGGTCGGATACAGAGATGCAGGATATTTTCAAGCGCTTCGGCTGGGGAAAAGTCAAGACCCTGAAAGACAAAGGCGATAATAGTGCTGCGGCGTCAAAGTCCGTAGAAAACATACAGGCGGCGGCGATGCAAAAAATACAGAACGACAAACAGAAAAACAATGGATAACAACCTAAAATTTGGGATAAACTTCGACCTTGACGAGGGGGCGAAACGGGCGCAGGAAGATGCTAAAAAATTCCTTGACCGTATGAAGTTGATGATAGATGCGCGGCCTTTGGCGATAAAACTGGACACAAGTTCTGTTGCTTCGGGGTCAATAAGTGATATAAAGTCGCGCATCAAGGCATTGCAGAAAGAGTGGAACGACTTAGCCGAGGCACAGCGCATAGAAGATTCGTCAACGGGCAAGCTGACGACACGTGCGCAGGCGCTTAAAGACGAGTATGCTCGTTTGACCACAGCGCTTAAAACGTATGGGCAGACGCTAAATCAGGTTGAGCGTGCGGCGGAACAGCAAGCCAAAGCGGCACAGCGTGCGGCGGAACAGCAAGCCAAAGCCCAAGAGAAAGCATCAATCAACTGGCAAACCACAGGTGGACATATTCAGAAGCAGGAAACATATGTTTCGCGCCTTGTTAAGCGTATGGCCGTATATTTCGCATACTCCCAAGCGGTCGGCTTTCTGTCGAAGATACGAGAAATTACAGCTGAGTTTGAGTTGCAGCGTGTATCGTTGGGTGCAATTATTCAAGACCAAACAAAGGCCAATGCGTTGTTTAGCGAGATTAAGACATTCGCGTTGCAGTCGCCGGTGAGCGTGCTTGACTTGACCAAGTACACCAAGCAGCTTGCTGCCTACAAAATCGGCTATGACGAACTGTTCGACACTACCAAGCGTCTTACAGACGTATCTGTTGGTCTTGGCGTAAGTATGGATAGGATTGTGTTGCTTTACGGTCAGATACGTGCTACGGGCTATTTAAGGGCGTCCGAGGTAAGGCAGGCAACAGAAGCGGGCATACCGTTGGTTGAAGAACTGGCCAAGAAGCTGACCGCTGCAAACGGCGAGCTTGTCAGGGCGTCAGACGTGATGGATATGATAAGCAAGCGTCAGATTTCGTTTGATATGGTCAAAGACGTGTTTGACGATATGACCAGCAAGGGCGGAATGTTCTACGATATGCAGATTAAGCAGGGCAATACCCTTTTCGGTTTATGGGCAAAACTCGGTGATGCCGCACAAATAATGTTCGATGAGATAGGCAATACCGAGGGGGTTAATTCCGCGATGAAATGGCTTATTGAACTTGCAACGAGCCTAATGCGCAACTGGGACAAGGTGGCTAAGACTTTGGGTTATGTTGCGGCGGCGTTTGTTGCGGTAAAAGTGGCTACGATGGCGGCGCGAGCATCCGCATTTGCATATACGGCGGCAGGGAAGCAGCACCTTATACAAGCAACCCAAACCGTTGTAGCGTTGCAAGCCGAGCAGGCCGCGATGACCAAGTCGTCAGTCTTAGGTCGGCTTTATGCAAAGCAACAACTGGCGGTAGCCACGGCGCAACTGCGTGCGGCGCAAGCCACAAACCTATTCTCCAAGAGTCTCTATAAGCTAAAAGCGGCGTTTTTGAGTAATCCGTTTGGATGGGCGATATTGGCGATAACTGCACTTGTGGAATTATTCTCGTCATTATCCGATGCGGCGGAAGAAGCAAAAGAAGAAGCGGATTTGGCGACAGCTCAAATAACTCAAAAATATGCCAAAAAGGATGCGTCGGATGAGTTCAACTTTAATAGACTTGCCAACGAGGCTGTTAATGCGGCAGACGGTAGCAAGAAGCAGAAAGACGCCCTTGACGAGCTAAACCGCACTTACGGCGAAATTGTCGGAAGTCAGAACCTCCAAATTGAGAAGCTCCGCGAAATGAGAGGCGCTTATCAGAGTTTGACCGAAATGATTAAGGCTTACAACGAGACACAGCGGAAGCAGGAAGCGGATGCGGCAATTAAGGATGCGTTCGGTACGGCCATTAAAGATGCCCAAAAGGAGGTGTTGGAGGACTTGACCGACATTGGCTTTAATGATGCCATGTCCGGGGAATTGACATCTTTCATTTTGGAAAATGCGGCAAAGTTGGATAAGGATGCGATGACGGCTGCGCTAACAGAAAAAATAAAAAGCTATTACTCGAAGGAACAAATAGAGGACCTCGGTTTTATTTTTGACGATTGGACAAGTAGCATATTAGACGACTATGACGACCTACACAGCGCATTATCCAAGCAAGACGCAGCCTTAACGAAAAATGAAAACACTTACAAAGAGAATATGAAAGCGCTCAATGAGTATAAGATGCTCATTGACAGCCTGAAAAAGGCCGTCGAAAGCGGCGATTGGTCAACACCCGATGCAATACAGGAGAATAGGTTTTTATCCATTGAAGCAGGAGAGTCGGGATTGCACAGAGACGAGGTGAGATACGACCCGTCTAAGGTAGAGGGCGAGTATGCTAAATACGCCGAAACGATAAACGCACAATTGCAAACGATGTTTGCGAGTCTACGTTCTATGGCGAACAACGAAGGTATTGCCTTATCCAAAGAATTTTTCACGGCGGCGGAGTCGTGGGTTACGAGCGGCAAGACCGAGTTTTCGATGTTTAATTGGGATGCTGTAAGCGAAGCCGTTGCGAAGGGATCGCCCAAGCTGCAAGCGGCGTTTCAGATGATGAAGGATATGCAAGAAACGCTCCTGTCGTCCGACCCGGCTGTGCGCCAGATACAACAGCATTTGATAGTTACGGCGGAGAATGTCGGTATTGTGGGTAAGGCTTTCGGGCGGCTTAGGCAATATCTATGGGACGGCAATACCGACTTGAAAGAACACGTCAAGAACTTAGAAGATATTGTTGCGGCTTACGAGGCCGATATAATCAGAATGGCAGCAGCCATGAATAACGGAACGTGGCTTGCGAAACAATTATACGGCCAAAAAGTCGAAGAAACCAAAACGCTTGTGTCCGCACTGAAAGAACAGATTGCGTTTGAAAAAAAATACCTACCACAAACGGACAAGCCGAGCCGCAGCGGTGGCCGCAAGAGCGATGACCGCTTACAGCGTTTGCGGAGCATGCAGAGTGAGTTAGATGCTATATACAAACGTTATGAGCAACTCCGCAAGGCCGAGGGAGAAACCGCTGCATTAGAGCATATCAACAAGATATACGATAAGCAATTGCAGCGCATTAACAAAATGGGCAAGGCCTTTGGTTTGGCGTTTGAGATGCCCACCTCGTTTGATAAGATACAAGCGGCCAATAACAAGATACTCGGCGCGGTAGACAAGCTAAGGGGCAAGGTCAAAGATGCCGAGAAAGAGGGTATCTCGCTTAGCGTAAAAATCGGCAATTTAGATGTTGATGAGGTGGCCAAGCAATTGAAAGAGCAACTCGCAACAATAGCCGACCGCATAAGTCGCAGCAAAGAGATGCAGGATTTTTACGATAAGATATTAGACCTCACGGGCAGTGTTTCGCGAGCCGAGGGGATAGCCAAGTCTATCTTCGGCGACACGGGCGCGGACTTACCGCGATTGATGGCCGAAGAAATACGCAAGATAGTCGGCAGTGTCAATGCCGTAGAATTGCCCGATGGCATAATAAACGCCTATAACATTGTAAACTTCAAGGCTTTGCGTGAGTTTGCCGAGAAAAACAAAAAAGAACTCGGCGATATGTACAAGAAGCTAATCAAGATAACCAATGACGGGCAGAAGCAATTAGCCAACGCCTATCAGGGTTATTTAGGCGACTTAAAGGTTGCCGAAACATACGCATATAAGCGCGTGAAACTTGCGCGTGAAACAGCCGCAAAGATAGCCGAGATAAATAAGCAAGCGGCAGCGGGGAATATGACGACAGATGAAGCGGCACAGCTTACCGAGGGTTATAGGCGGCGTGAGGATGAGGAAACGGCTCAACTTGAATGGGAAGCCTTTAAGGATTTGCCGTATTACGTCCAGCTGTTTGAGGATTTGGATACCGCATCAACAGCCGCACTTACGCATTTACAAGAGCTTCTTATGGGCTTACAGAGCTATTGGGGGGAAGCTCTTGACCCAACGCAATTAAAAGATATACAGAGTCGTCTAAACGATATTAGTACACAGTTGTCGCAGCGCAATCCCTTTAAGGCTATCAGGGATGGACTCAAGCAGATAAACTTGTTGAATCAGAAATATGGTAGCTTAGAGGACGTTGAAACACGGTTGATAGCGGCGACAAGGCAGCTTACGCAGAGCAAGGCGGCACTAACAGCCGCTCTAAGCGCCGAAGCGGCAGCACAAAAGGCTTATGATGATGCCGTTGCCGAAGACGGAGCTGATAGCGAAAGGGCGGAGAGTGCGAAGATGACATTAAGCGCAGCAAAATCCCTTGTGGCCGCGCAGTCCCAGATTGTTGACAAAACGACCCAACAAATCGAAGAGTTGTCTAAAGTTCAGGGTCAATACAAACAAAGCAACAACAGTATTGCCAGCGGCATATCTGCGTTAGGATCTTATGTCGATAAGGTTAAGGAGGCGCAGGATGCAATTAAGGGAGCGGTAGAGAGCTGGACAAATCTTGCCGATGATGAAATGTGGAATGTTGTTTTTGAAGGGCTGGATAAGCTCGCGACATCCGCACAACAAGGAGGAGAAGCCGTGGCGTCCTATTTTAAGGGAGACTATTTTACGATGGTAACTAAGGGCATTGCCTCGATAGCAAACCTCGTAGCAGGCATAGGCACTCTTTTTAATGGATATAAAGTTGCTCGTGCCAATAGAGAAATTAAAAAACAGAAAAACATACTCGAGCAGTTGCAATACGCATACGACCGACTGAACAGCGCTGCAGATAAGTTATTCGGCAAGGACTATCTAAGCAACTACAATACGCAGATGGCTAATCTGAAAGCGCAACAAACGGCTTATCTCAAACAAGCCGAGGCCGAAGCGAGCAAGGGTAAGAAAAGAGACCAAGAAGCGTATGAAGGTTATCTAAAAAGTGCACAGGAAACGGCGGATAAGATACGCGAGTTGCAGGATGATATGGTGTCGCGTATGATGGGTACGGACAGAGCCAGTGCCGCCAAAGAATTTGCCGAAAGCTGGCTTGAAGCCAAAGCCACATTTGCGAGCACCACAGATGCGATAAAGAGCAAATATAAGGATATGATTAAGAGTATGATTGTTGAGGGTGCGGCAGCAAAAGTCATTGACTCTATACTTGCTCCGATGTGGCAACAGGTACAATCACTACTCGAAAACAACGCCAACGACCCGACAAAGGCCATAGATTATGTGGCCAAGAACCTTGATGCGTTTACAAACCAAGCCAATACAGCGATGGAAACGTTATGGAAAGCATTGGAGGCGCGAGGATATGACCTTAAAGAATTGATAGGCGATACGGATAGCGAAAGCACGGGAATAGCCAAGAATGTGGCGAGTGCCACAAGCGAGGAAATCAACGCCTTAACGGCGGCGATAAATACCGCGTTCTACTATTTCAGCCCTATACCGCTTATAGCCGAGAATGTTGCGGCGATACGACAGCAGATAGTCGGGACGACAACGGCGACACAAGTAATAAGCGGAAGCGGAGAAGTAGATGCCAACGCGCTTGTGCAACAGCATTTGGCTTGTTTGCCCAATATCGAAGCCAATACCGCGATGACCGTACAGAAGATGCAGGACACCATAAATATGCTAAGTAGGGTTATCAGTCCTAAGGGGACAAATAGCACACACGGCGTGAATGTGTACCTGCGTAATTAGGAAATGCCGTTGATAATCACTATCTTTGCGAAAAGAAAAACACACCTGAAAAACGATTGTAAGGAAATGCGAAGCATAGACAAGATTATCGTGCATTGCAGCGCGAGCGGCCAGTCCGCCAAGGCTCGGGATATTGTGGCGTACCACTTGCGCCCCGTAAGTCTTGGCGGACGCGGCTGGCGTGTCGCAGGGTATCACTATATCATAGAAGCGGACGGAAACACGGTAAACACCGTACCCGAAGAAAAGGTGAGTAACGGCTGCTACGGACAGAACCAGCACGCCATAAACGTGTGCTATGTAGGCGGCGTTGATACGAGTAAAAAAGGGTTGCCACCCATAGACAACCGCACGCCACAGCAAAAGGTAGCACTTTTGACGCTGTTAAAACGGCTTAGAGCGAAATACCCCAACGCCAAGATATATGGCCACAGAGATTTTGCGACTAAGGCGTGTCCGTCCTTTGATGCCAAAACAGAGTATAAAGACTTATGAAAGTGAAGTATACAAGGATAGGATGCCTGTTGCTGATGGCTGTTTATGCCTTAGCAATTGCAGGCGTTGCCGCATTGTTGTCAAGCTGCAAGACCAAGATAGAATATGTACCCGTGGAAAGTGTGCGCACCGAATATAAAGACCGCGTAATCAAAGAGTTGCATACTGATACGGTAAACAATACGCATTTTGTCTTTGTCAAGGGAGACACGGTGATAGACTACCGAGAGAGAGAGAGAGTTAAAGTTGTGCATCAAACCGACACACTTGTGAGCATCAAAACCGACACCATAAGCAAGACTGTTCCCGTTGAGAGAAAATTAAGCAAGTGGGAAAAAGCCAAGATGGATGTCGGCGGCATAGCTATGGGCGTCTCGTTTGTATTATTGTGTGCCGCTATTTGGTGGCTTGTAAAGAAATTTAAGAAATGAGTGAATTAAGAGAAATATTAATACAGCAGGCAAAGGCGTGCGGAGTGTGTGTCGACGGCTATGGCCGACTCAATAAATTAGACCGCAAAGGCCTGCTTGATTATTATAAAGTAATGGTTGATTGGTGCTTGGAAAACCACTATCCCGACCTTACAATTATTGGTGAATATTTTAGTGATTGTGCCGATAACGGCATATATGTAAATAAGACATTTAGGGGAGAAGTTCTAAGCGGTGCAATGTACGTGTTTCACAACTGCAACGGCTGGGTACGCGTGGCAATGGATTACGACAGCAGTGTAATTCCGATGCTGTATTTCGCCAACGGCAGTAAAATGAGCATAAAGTGCAACCAACGGCGCAACGCAGGAAATCCGATATGCGTACCTTTGTATATTTACGATGCCGAAGTTAAGATAGATAATGGCGAATACGCCACATACAAACGAATAAACCGCAAAATCCTATAAGCCGAATGGAGATAATATTAGGAATAGTCAGTGCGGTTTTAGGATGCTCCACGCTGGTAGGGTGGATGTTTTATCGCAGCGCAAACCGCCGCATTAAGGATGCCGAAGCCGACAAGGCCAATGCCGAAGCTGATGCGGCGCAATGGGATTTATACGAAAAGCGCCTTGAAGCCACCCACAAGAGTATAGATGTACTGAACTCACAGCTCGAAGCCCAGATAAAACTTGCGGCGCGGAAAGAGGACATCATAGAGGATAAGACACAGGTAATAAGGAAGCTGCAAGACGCTCTAAGTTCCTTGCAAAACGAGCGATTGAAAGACGCAAACGAGATAAGCGAATTAAAGCAAGAGCGAGATTTTTATAAACTTTGGCATTGTCAGCGAGAACACGGCGAGGGTAAAGACGAGTGTGTTCGCCGCAAGCCGCCCCAAAAGATACCGATAAAATATATACCATACAATCTAACGGTCAAAGAAACCAAAGAAGATAATGATTAGGGCAAGAATACAGATAGAGAATGGAGAAATATATGACTCCTATGACAAGTATGGATTTGTATATCTTGATGCGGACGAGCGTACCGCTTCTGACATTCAAGACTATACTTCGACAAAGTACGTGGAGGACGCCGAGGAGCACATAGACCCGCGCACGATAGAGGTTGCCTTTGATTATAAGGTTAAATTCCTTGTAGAATCCTTAAACGGCAACAACACGAGCGTCAATAATCGTATAGACGACTTTAACAAGTTGTTGTTTAGTCGCGATGACAGCGGCATTGTAACGGCGAAGAAAATAACGCTGTATAACGACCTAAACCGCGTCAAGATTGTAGGCTATCCCAAGCCGATAAGTGAGCCGACAGAGGTATTCCATACAGACTCTTACGCCGGTAGTGATTGGATGGTGTTCGAGTTGACAATCCGCGTAAACAACCCCAAAGAATGTGTTTGGGCAACGACACGATACACAGACGGAATGGCAGAAGTTGTATACAATACCACAGACTCCGAACCCGGCTGCTGGGGACTTACCGTCCCTTCCGAGAACCTCCCGATAATGCTGCCTGATGGCACGACTACGGCAAAAGTGTGGGCGCACGACTATCTGCGCTATATTACCATACCGTTGCGCAAGGGCGACAGTGTAAGCGGCCATACGCGAGCATACGGAAATGCGTGTCATTGGATAGTAACCGATGCGAGCGGCAAGGCGTTGGCGTACAAACAGCCGCGCACAGATGCTTATGAGCCGTTTGCATATGAGTCTGAATATGAAGATACCGTGTACTTCACATTTAATATCCGTAACGGCGCAAATGATTGTTACGCCGTAGTCAATCACAATGCCGAGAGTGTGCGCTTTGATGTTGTAAGCGGCACGATAGGCTATATGGCAGCGAACGGGGGAGTGTGGACGCACGACTATCTGCGCTATATTACCATACCGTTGCGCAAGGGCGACAGTGTAAGCTGCCATACGCGAACATACGGAAATGCCCCGTATTGGGTACTGAAAGATGATGCGGGGACGGTTACGGACTATCAAGGGGCTGAAGAGTTTTTTTTGATTCAAAAGTACACCTCCATTGCGGATGATGGCAAGGTTGAATTTATTACATACAATCTCCGCGAGGACACCGATTCGTATATAGTATTTAAGCGAGCAAAATAAAATGGAGCAAATCAAGATATTATTAATACCCGCCGACATAGCGCTTACGGGCGAAATTAAAGTCAATTGTGCGGATATGGGAGAAAAGACCATAACCGCGACAGCGCAAATAGGCTATCAGTCGGATGAAGAAATAGCGCCTTACGACTGGGAACTCGAATATCGCGGTGAAAAATACATAATGCCGCTTAAAGAGCCGGGATTAAGTAAAGAAAACACGGCGTTTGATGTTTCGGGCGAGATGACATTCCAGCACTGGGCAATATATCAATTGAAGCGCAAATATTTCACGACCATACAGCCCACAGACACAGGGACGGCGGTTGCGGATAAATACCTTGCGAGTGTGTCGTTAAACCTTAAAGATTTTGCCGATTTACTTGGGCAGGTATTGCAGCGCAATTACGGCGAGCAAATCAAAGTAGACCTTAATAAGAATGTAGCGGTGAGCAACACCGAGGTTGCGACCGTAAGCATCAGTTATTCGCATATTTGGGATGTAATACTCAAACTATATGAGCTTTACAATGTGCGCTGGACGATAGAAGCCGCAAGCGACAACGACAACGACAAGAAGGGTGGCGAGCGCTATGTAATCAAGATAGGCTATGCAGCCGCCGAGATAGACCATATCTTTCAGTACGGTTTTGAGGGCGGTTTGCTGAAAATCGAACGTCAGGTGCAGGATGACACCCTATACAACATTCTATTAGGGCGTGGCGGCGAAGAAAACTTACCGTTTAGATACTTCAAAGATATAGATAGCAACAATCCCGATTATCGTCCCGACCCCGACTGGATACCCGAATTGGCCAATATATACTTTGATGCGCTAAGAGATTATAACTTCCGCTGTTACGTGCAAGGATGGAAAACCAATAACAACAGACAGCTTACGGACAAGGACGGCAATCCGATAATAGACAAAACGACAAACGAGGCAATTGCCGTTGAAGGCTATGACGTAACGCGTGGCGTAACCGATTGGGCTTACGCAAAAGGGCACACCGATGCCAAGTTCGACCCTGTGGAGTACGTCAAGGATGACGCAAGCATAAGCAAATACGGCGAGTTGTGGAATGGTTTGGAAAACGCCACAGATATATATCCTACCATACAAGGTATAACGGTAAATCCATACGGACGCATAGATGAAGCCGTAGACGTAGAGCAAGTAACGACAGACGATTATAAAGACGCCGCCAAGTCCGAAGTGCAACTTGTAAACCTAAGCGACCCGAAGAATGTTGTAATAAAGAATCTTGCGGCGGCAGGCACTAAATCGGCGGTTATACGTAGCAACGGCACATTCACCGTGCCAAAAGGCAAGACCGCAAATTTGGATGTTACGCCCAAGATATTACGGGCAACAACCAATATACAATTTTTCTCGTGGTATTTAGTAGTCGATGAACTTGATGTAGAGTCAAGTACACAGATAACCGATTATGCAACAAAGGTTTACCCTGCGGGCGGAGGCGGCGAGCATAGCACGGGAGGATTAACAGAGGGAGAATGGTATTATGAGTGTACCGTGTCGGTAACGTCATTGGTAAAAGACAAGGAAATATCCGTAGAACTCGGCATACCCGAAGGGCAACTCACGTTAGCCGATGCGTCCGACAACAACTGGGGTAACACCTTTGACGTATGGGTTAAGAACATTTGGGACAGCGTCAAAAAAGAAAACGAGACCGATATAGAGTACGCCGAGCGCGTATGGAAGCCCATATTAGGCGACCGCACGGGCAGCGAAGCCAAGATGATGTTTACAGACGGCATGTTGGCCATCAGTGATGACTATGAGTTTGTAATTACCAAATACCCTGTTTATGACACAAGCAAGACCCTAAACGGCGTAGCGAGTCACTGGCGTATAACGTTGGCTAAGAGCGATGCCGACTTAGAGAGTACGGGGCTGTATGTGCCGAGCACACGACAACAAGGTAAGGCGGGCGACCACTTTGTGTTTATCGGCACGGAGATGACGCATGATTATACCCTTTGGGCGGAAAAGCGGTTGCGCGAATACAAAGAAGAAAAACTCAAAGAAACGGCAAACTCCAAACCTACGTGGGTTGTAACGACAGACAAAGTCCGCATAAACAACAAAGCCAAAGATGAGATTGGAAAATACACCCTTTTCGACCAAATAAGTGAGGGATGTACACTGCGTTTGCGCGACCCTAAATTGATAACCGGTAAAGCGTATGAAAGCCTATACGTACAGAGTATCACCAAGACTTTTAATGTAGAGGGGAGTATATTGCCCGATTTAGAGATAGTACTAAGCGACAAATACGAATCGGGGACAAGCAGTATTGCAACATTAAGCGGCGATGTCGAAGAAATACAAAAGCGCTTAGGGTCGTTGGGCAACACAGAGCAGATAGTGCGAGCCATAGGCGACAAGTTATATCTGCGCAAAGACGGCATAAGCGATATGAGTATTTCGCCTACCAAATTCGCCTCGTTGTTAACCAGCGATGATTTTCGCAAGGGTAGTGTCGACGGCTTAGGCTGGGGGATGTACAAGGATGCCGACAATAACTGGGTTTTCGAGGTTGATAATATAGTAACTCGGCGCGAGTTGAAAGTCAACACATTGGTTATTAATCAGATAAGTGCACGAGGTGGCACAATCATAGAGAGTGCCGCGAATATGGAGGTATATTCCGTGGTCAAAAGTGGCGATGATTACGTATGTTATTTCGACCAAAAAGGTGGCAGCGTAGCCAATCTGTTTGAGGTTGGCGATGTGGCTTATTGTACGCGCTATGACGCCGAAAATCAAATTATCAAGACTTATAAACGCAAGGTTGTCGCCGTAGGCTTGGACAACCTCACACTTTCGGGGGCTATTGTCAACGGCACGGGCATACCGAGCGCATGCGATGTAATTGTACAATATGGCAATTACACTAATGCCGAGCGCCAGTATGTTAAGGTGCGTGATGTTATCGGAGGTGGTTATGAGCGCTATTTGGAGGGTCTTGATAGCGTTGACGCAGTTGGGGACGAGTATTTCTATGTCGGGCGGCAAACGGGCGTGTATAACGGCAAACCGCGCTTCTTCATAGGCAATAAAGACGACCAGTACTTAGAGATGCTGGACGGCAAGATTACGACTAATTGCACCCTCGAAGTTACAAGCAAAGTCGGAAACCAAACTCTGCCCGACTACATAGCGGACACTGCGCCGTATGTTGGCGAGAATATGATTTATAACAGCGCCTTTGAGGGTGGAAGCAACGGTTGGTCAAGCAATGGCAATATCGCTGTTGTCGTAACAGATACATCATATAAGCATAATGGTTACAACAGTGTAAGGCTAAGCACAAGCGGCAACACCAAGGACAAGTATTATGGAATGGTGCAGTTCAACCAATACACACCGCAAACACTTACGACTAAGCCCGGCGAACAATATACAGCAAGCGTATATGTTCGCTGTGATGACTTGACCACGTTAGATTACAATGCCGACATGCTTGTTGGCTCGCAGACGGCGGAATACAAGAATGAGGGACTGACTTATGTGCGACTTAAACCGAAATTAGTAAAAGGCGAGTGGGTATATTTCGAACAAACGTTTACAGCCTCGGCCAATGCCGTGTCCGTATTTATGCAGATATACTTGCAGCGAAACGGCACGATATATATATCGCAACCGAAGATAGAAAAGGGCAAAAAAGCCACAGCGTGGTGCCCCAATAATCACGACAATGCCGACCGTATAACCAATTTAGATTATATAAAAAAGGCGTTAGGGCAAAGCACGAGCGTAAGCGGAGGTTTGATTTTGACGTCCTTAATACAAGTCGGGGAGAAAACGACAGACAGCTATATTGTTCGCGCAGGAATGAATGGCGTTTGGGATGGTGGTACTACGCCGATGTTATGGGCAGGCGGTGCAATGGAGGATGCTGCTAACGATGACGCCTCGGCCAATGCGGCCAAGTTCCTTGTGCGTGCGGACGGCACAGCTTACGCCGCAGCAAACACTGTGCGTTTTAACGCGAACACAATGGAGGTAGGCGAAAATGTAATCCTTGATAATGAGGGCTTGAAGCTGCAAGATAAAGACTCGGGCGATACGCTATTACGCATAACCAATCAGAGCATCGGCGATGATGTTACGAGCGAGAGCCAAAGCAGCGTAAGCCTAAACCAAACCAAATCCATTTCGCTATCTTTTAAGCGAGTGGACAATAGCGGCGCAGACCCAACAGCAATTGCGATACAAGACGGCGCATATCTTAACAACGACACGCTTGCATCCATAGCGATAGGCAGTCAACCACTGACTGAAGGGTCGAGTATCTCGGCGACAATCAGCCTGCGCATCCCGATGACAGACAACATTGTGTCGGGAGCGATAATAGCGCGATTGGCACTTAACGGACAGACGTATCGGGAGAGAACCCTGCAAATGATTAAGAAAGGGAATGAATATCAGGCGACTTGTACGTTTAGTGAAGTGGTGAACACAGCCGGAACATACACAATAATCATAGCGACTTCCGCATGGATAATACCGACAAGCAACTTTACCGAAGAACTTACACCATCAACCTTAACCGTCAAGGGTTATGGGCGTTACGGCGAAGCCCCCGGCAACAATATCGGCAATGACGGAGTGCGTTTTACGTGGGGAACAACAACATTCCTATGCAAGGAGGGCAAGTTGGTTATGCGAGCAGGCAATATCGGGCTGAAAGTTGACGAAACGGGTATATATAAATTTGACGAAACGACAAGACAATGGGTTAAGGCGAATATTTAATCGTTTGGCTTAGCCGTAAACAAAGCGACCCGAGCATCCTCTTGCTGCCATATCAACATTAGGGATGCTCGGGTCGTTGACAGAACCAATAAAAACAATCAGAAATACGTGGCAAATGTGCAGTTTAGCCGCGATGACATTTGATTGACAGAGTAAAAGTCGGCGCGGTAATTCGCGCTTAGAACGGCAGATTTTCGCCGTTAGGGTCTGATGCAGGTTGCAGTGGTGCAACGCTTATAGGCGGATGCGGAGCAACGGGGACCGGCGGAGGCGTTTGGACTTGCGCCTGCGGAGCGCCGACTTGAAGCGTGGCACGCCAAACGGTTGCCGACATCCACCAACGTCCGTTATACTCACGAGTCTCGAAATCAATATCAAGCTCGTAAACGCCGCCCTCTTGGATGTTAAGGGTATCTATGCGGTCATTCATTACGGAGAAAAGGATAGACTTGGGATAGTTGGCGTTAGACTCATCGTAGGTAACGATAAATTCGCGTTTGCGCCACAGATTGTTTGTTTTTGTCATCCCCTTAATCTCGGGAAAAGCCTTAGTAATCTTACCTGTTAATTTCATCTTCTTTTGTTAGATTGAGTGTATCTAAAATGTATTCGTAATTCTCGCGGGCTATATGGGAGTGTTCTATGTCCCATTCGGTTTGTGATACGTAATTGGTAACAACCGTTGCCGAGCGCCTAAGATAAAGGCCAATCCAAGAGCGGGTATGCGGTGTAAACTTATACAAGATGTAAGCCAGCATCTTACGTGCAATACCGCAAGTATATTTGCCGTTTGGCTGTCTAAGCTCCTCCAACGAGTAGCCGTAGCAGCCGCAAACCGTTTCCACAATATGGTCTTCAAGCCTTTTTTTTGTCTTTGCCATAAATCTTAGCATATTTATTTAGAACAGTATTCCCTGCGTCCGAAGAAATAAATCCGCAGGACGGACGTTCGGAGCAAAGGCCGTTTCTGTAAACGCATTGCGGCACGAGGTGCCGGGCTAAGTCGCGGTCAATAGCGCCTACTTTACGGTTAATCAAGCCCACAACATAAGTTGTGATGTCGGAAGCCTTGAAACATAATCGTTTGCGAGCCAAATTGATAAGCGCCTCGGCATTAATGATAAACGAAAGGTCGGTAGGGGCATAGCGGTCGAACTCCTCGGGCATAGAGCGGATGTCTGTTGCGGCCTTGACGAGTGCTTGATGTTGCAATTCTGCATCATCGCACTCGGAAGCGGCTTCGAGATAGTCGCTTATATTGGTACAGATGTCCTCAAAGTCGGCGCCGCCGCGGTCGGTGCGTTTAGATCGCTGGAAGAATTGGACGCCAATATGAGAGCGCACGAGTTGGGACGCAACGAACAGCGGGATATTGCGACACTCAACCCAAAAGAGTTGAGTGCGCATAAGGCTATGTCCGAGGGCGTAAGCGCGTTCCAGTGTGATTTGACTTTCGTGTCCGATTGTGGTGGATGCCGCTCGGCGCAGCAGGTCAATATCCGTTAACTTGACGGCGGATACCACGATTTTATCTGTTATCATTTTCTTATTCATAGTCCGTATTTATTTGGCCTTGTATATAGCTATGTTTATGGCGGAAAGACACGTCAGCGCCGATGTCGCGAACAGCACGACCATTGCCGAAACGTTGCATAAAGCGGTTGGCGTTGCGAATGGCTCTATCAGCAAAGTCCATCTCAAATTTGCTAAACTTGAAGCCGAGGGCGTAATGATAGTTCGGCTTAACCATTATTGATTTTGTTTTTGTTTTGTGTATTTTGCTTTCCATTGTTGGAACTCCATTTCTTTTTCTTTCTTACGGGCGTCAAAACGTTGGCCGAGTTCGGCCATTGGTTTGTTGCCGTCAGACACTTGTGCGAGGATGTCTTGTGCGGCTTTCTCGCCGCTTTTGGCGCGTTCTTTGAGTATCAATAGATATTCTTCCCACCCGACAGCCGCAACGTCTGTAACGGGCTTATTTTGCGCTTGTGTTTCTTCTTGGTCGGAGATGTCCATTGCGATAGATGTGCGCTCACAAATGTAATCGTCAAACCACTCAATAATGATGTTGTAATCTAAGCGACCGAAGATTTTAGAGCGCAAACCTCGTTTGAGGACGGCTTTGACCTCAACAGGTTTGAGAAAGCCATATTCGTCAAGAATATCGTTGGCAAGCTCACCTATTTGCGCCTCTGTGAGATTATTTTCGACATTGATAAGTCGCGCCGTTTGCACAAGTGCATTGACAAGTATGGCTATTGCCTTGACACGCCCGAGATTATTGCGGATAGTCCAAAGATTGGGTGTGTCCGCTTTAATCATTGCCGGGATAGGCGCCGGTGTCATTGCCGCATAATATTGAAGCGGCTGCTCGTTCCAGAGCTGTATAGCGGTCGTCTGTGCTTCTGACAGCGGGATTATTGCGTTTTGATTTTGGTTCATCTTTAAGCGCGAATAGACCTTGATAGCCGTTGGCGATTGTGTTTTTTACAATTTCCAGCGCTTGCCGGGGGTCGTTGTTAGACTTCTTTATCAATTGTTCGTATCCGATGCGTTCGGACTTTTCGGATTTATAGGGGCGTTTGGTTTCCTTGCGGTAGTCGAGCCACAAGTCCCAAGCCTCGGTAAATTCGGGAGCAACAAAACTCCGTGAAACGACTATACTCGGGAGTGTCGGTTCGGGAATTGGGGCGTGTCGCTTCGTGTGTCGCTTCGTGTGTCGCACTTCCGCGCAACACACTATGTCGCATAGTGTTATGTGTGTCGCTTCGTGTGTCGCTTCGTGTGTCGCATACCCATTCTCACAAAACGCTTTAATCGCACTTCTAAGTTGTCTTGTGGATACTCCTATACTTTGTGAAAACCTGCGCAAGCCGAAAACAACTTCGCCGTTTTCATCGGCGGCAAACAGCAGTGCGAGCCATATCCGCAACCTTTCAGGAGGACGGAATATCGGGTCGTTAAACGTTTCCCGACTTATCGTTATCGTGTCCATTATTTCGGTTTTTCAGTTGATAGCCGTATTCGTTGCCCCATTGGTATAATTCTTCGATATACCCTTGCTCTATGAGGCGCTGAATTGCGGCGACAAATTCACGCTTAATATCAACCCAAACATCGAAAACAGGGGCGTAACATTCTTCCTTTTGATAACGCGCCATCTCGCTTTCGTGTCGCGCGATGCTATGCAGGATTATTTTCTCTATCTGTGTCATTTTCCTCTGTGTTTACGGTTGTGCCTTTCAGTACTTTAAGCAGCCATTGGATAAGGCGATAAACTCCGTTATCCAGCCAACGAAAAGCTACCAAGCATAGATGTAGCGGCATTGATAATAGTAGTCCGATAGCAAGGATTACTATGCGTGCCACTTCTTTAATTCCATTTATTATTTTATTACGGTTCATTGTTGTGTGAATTATATTGATTACATTCCGGTTGAGCCGAAGCCGTTTACACCTCGGCTTGTGTCGGTTAGTTCGTTTGTTTCCTCTATCTGTGTTTGCGGCGTAGGCATTATCACCAATTGGGCAATGCGGTCGCCTTGTTGAATTATCATCTTCTTGTCGGTGGTATTGAATGCCATCACGCCTATTTCGCCGCGATAGTCGCTGTCAACAAGACCGAGAGCAACGACAAGACCGCGCTTGATGGTATTTCCGCTGCGTCCCATAACAAAGGCGCCGTATCCTTGCGGAAGCTCAATAGCGATGCCGGTGCGTAGCAATTTGCGCTCGCCGGGATTAATTATTACAAGGTCTATTGCGGTGAGATCTAAGCCGCTTGCGCCGCTTGATGCATAAGCAGGTATCACTGCCAATTTATTTGTTTTCTTGATTTTGATGTTCATTGTATGTTTTATTATTTAGACGCTATTCCCATATCTTGCAGACGTTGATGGTTGGCGATGCCGCCGAGCCAACGCTCTGCATCTGCTCGGTGTTTGAACCATTTGCGCAAACGGACAGCGCCCCCCGCCGTAATCGTCTGAAATTCGGCACGCAAACCCCAGCGGATGTTTCCGCTGCGAGTACGTCCGCGATTGTCCACATAAATGCTGCAATAAGAGCCGTGTCGCGCCCTTTTTGCGCCGCTGCCTATGATTTGTGTATCGGTTCTCATATTCCTATCAGTGTTAATATTCTCGTTTGTAGGCCGAAACCGAGAGCGCTGCCGAGGATGGTCATGCCCCAGTCCACCCAGTCCCACCGACCGCCCCATTGAACATCTTTGAACTCCAATGCCGAGGCGGTGAGTATGGTGGCATAAGCGGTGCAATATACGCCGTCAGAGAACAATCCCATAAGCACGCCGCCGAGGATATGTAGATGTCGGTTGGAGGTTGTAAACCAATTAAGTAGTTTATTCATTTATGTCAATTGATTAGATTTTTATATACTGAACACTTGAAGCCCTTTCGCGGTACGAAATCCCAAAAGTCGATTGCCTTGAAAAACTCGTGTCGATTTGCCCACCGAGCCATATCTCTTTGCCATTGCGGTATTGCGTTTTCTTTGTGCGGATTACGAAAAGGCTGGGCGCAAATTGCAACTCTCGGATTACTACGAAAGTGAACCAATCGTTTATAGCAGCTTTCCATATCGCCGTGTATCATCGTGTAAACAACATAGTGCCTGGGATGTTTGGAATAGCCGTCAATAAGCTGCATCGCGTTTTCAACTTCTTCAATTTGACGAAGTGTGTCCGCTGCAAAACGAATATTTCCCCGATACCAGCGTATAGATGCAAATATTTGAGCAATACGAGGTGTTACAAGTCTTGCCGAATTGCCTTGATTTAGGTCAATGCAATAGCCTTTATCCGCAACCTTTTCGAGTTGCTCAATTCCGTAAGGGCAAGCAAGAATATTGTTGTCCATAAGTGTTACGTTCGGACGCCTGCCGTGCAGCGTAATTTCGTCAATATCCATATAAGGTTTAATGTTGCCCTCTTTTTCGGGGACAACACACCACGGACATTTGTTGGGGCATCCTCGCGTGATAAACCCATAAGACTCTTTTTTGCCGACATGGGGATATATTGAGTAGTCCGGTTGTAGCCTGTCAATTTCTTCGGGCAACCGCGAGTGTATATCATATCCCGTGCCGCCTTTAACTACCTCCTTAGCGTTTATTGGTATATCGTAGTCGGGGCTAAAATTGAAAATTTTGGCCGCATAGACTCTGTCATACCCCCCCCATAGCGGGTTATACCATTCTACCTTATCACCGAGATTCTTATGGTATGCGGCAATCTTGGCGAGGGCGAGGTTGGGATATGGTTTAGCGCTGCGCCTACGATGTTGGCCGTCAACGTCAATTAATCCTATTTTCATTATTTCAGCTCTTTAAGTAGTTTTTTGATTCTCGGGCAGTCGCCGCGTTTGCATCGTGCGTCCGCCGCCGCTTCTTCGAGGTGCGGACAATCGGGAGGGCATTTTTCATAGCGGTCGCCGAGGTAAACACGGCATTGCCGCAAGTAAACGCTTTTGCACATGTCCGTCTCGTCTCCGATAAGGCCGCGTTGCGGACACACGGCAACAAGTATGTCTATAAGTTTGTCGCGGTCAACTTCTATTTGTTTTTTCATAAGTCAAGCGTCATTTGACGTGCTGTATCACCGCCGTCTTTGATAAACATATTTTCGAATATCGCGTAAAGCACGTCAACAACGATGCTATTGCCTGCAAGTTTGTATTTGTTGGATTTGGCTATGCCTTGCCGCTGTGTAGCCTTATCCGCATTAGCGAACTCCTGCACAGACGCACAAGGATATGCGTCTATTTTATCAATATCGGTTTCCGTCAAGCCCATAAGCCGGAAATACTCTCGCGGTGTGGCCTTGCGGATATACGCTATTGGTTTGAAAAACACCACAAGCTGCTCGACGGTTGGATGCTCGTGATATTCAAGCGTTGTCAATTGTTGTTCTAAACCCATAATTAGATTGTCTTTAAGTACTGTTGTAAGCGTGTTGCTGCATCCGTCCGTGCGCGGCACGAGGTGTCGGTAGCGGAAGCCCCCCCCATCGTATCACCGTAAATGCGCCGTAAGCGGCGACCTTCCTCCGTCCTTATCGGCGTGAGGATAAATTTATTATTAACCATAAACCAAAGGGGCAGTATGGGGCAGTATATTGTCCCCACGCACGTGTGGCAGTATGAACAAGGCCATCCGTCAGATATGGACGATACCGCTGCGGATTAACACGGATATTTATCCGCCTTGCGTGGCCTATTTGCCTTGTGTTCTTCCACTTTTGATTATTAGCACACTTAGCTTGGGATAATCCCCCCCCCCACTAACAGAGTTCCGAAAGGAAGCAACGCCGCTGCGTGTTGTTACGGCAAAGGCGCAACCTCGGTTATTGAGGTTTATTGCTATGCTCTTTGTTTCCATCTTTTTTTATCACGAGTATTGATGTCATACAGCCGTAAGGATTATTTCTGCCGATAAAATTGGTATATCCGGCGTGGTGCATTTTAGCAACACAGCAGGAGAATACCCCCCCCTGTTTTGTAGATACGGCTATCTGTTTATTTTTAGTCTTAACACACATAACATATTATCTCTGCAATAACGCCCCCCCCCGTTGCGTTTGGCTTGGGTGAGTGGCGTGTTATATTGCGATGCTCGCAGCGTTCTGACAAGGCCGACACTCGTCAGCCCAACTGCTATTTGCCTATCCATATCACAAGCACTCCTAAACAGGGGCGATACTTGCCGCGGTGCTGTAAGACATTCTGTTCGCCTTGCTTCGCGACTAAGGTTGTCATGCACTGCGCAATGCCCCCCCCCCTTGTCAGATTAAGACCTACTTGTTTGACCGCCATAACTCGTGATAAAGTTCTTCAAGCATCTTTCGAGTGCGCGGTTGAGCAATGATATTGTCTAAAACCTCATCAGACCTTTCTTTGGGGAAATAGTAGCTTTGGGGGACATCATTTGCGTCTTCGAGAACATCTTCGACAGTTGTTTCGAGTGGTTTACCGCTTGGAAATGCAAACGGCGTATGTTCGCCGTGCACACTGACGACAAACACACGCTCGCGGTTTTGCGGAACACCGAAGTCGGCGGCGTTGAGTATTTGCCAATAATTCGCATAACCATAGGAAGCGAGCACCCCAAGCCACTTATTGAACAACGGCAAAAATTTTCTCTGCGTGAGCGCCTTGACGTTTTCCATTAGCAGATACTTAGGACGTTTTATTTTGATTGCATGCTCGCACTCCCAAAGTAGAGACGAGCGCGTGCCGCTATCAGCATCAAAGCCGCGTTGCAACCCTGACGATGATATATCCTGACAAGGAAATGAGTAAGTAAACAAGTCGAAATCGGGAACGTCATTCCAATTTATTTTAGAAATATCGGCTCACCAGCAAAAACCTGTGTTTAGCCAAAGATAAGGCTAAGGCGGAACAGGAAGAACTTGACATCCACGACACCGCGTAGTTGTGCTCGGAAGTTCTTTATCTTGGCATTGAGAGACTCTGCGGAGGCGTTGGTCTGACGGTCGATAAAATAATTGAGGATTTCTTTCTCACGGGTGTAGATTGTTGCCGAGACTGTGTTGAAGTTGTCATCGTTGAAGTCTGTAACCTTGTTATACCATTGCTTGAGGCTTTCATGGGCGAATTCAGTGGTTGCGGATTTGTTGCTGAATATCATCCTCAAGGAGTGGCACAGAGAGTAGGCGTCCTTCATGTCGGGGTACAGTTGGAACAGCAAGCGAGCTCTTTCCTTTTGAGAAGGAGTCCAGAAGTTGGAAGAGACCATAAGGAGATACCGGGAACGAGCCAGGAGTTCACATCGCGTGTCGCCGTTGGAGAGACGTTCGGGCTCAAACTTCTGATTGGCACGGATGGGTTTTCGGCCTCGCGGGTCTTTCTTTCCCTTCTTGCGTTTTGCCTTGTTTCGTTTGTTGCGCAGGCGATGCTGCTCGCGGGCCTCAACAAGAGCCCTTTGCTCTTCGCGGCGGTGCTTTACGCGGAGTTGCTGCATAGCCTCGTAGCAGTCTTTCTGTACATGGAAGCGGTCTATGGTAATCCTGGCATAGGGAAACACGCCCAAAACAATGGCACGCATGCTTTCGGACAAGTCCATGGTGACCTCCAGTACCTTTGCCCTGCGATACCATAGTATTTGGTTCAGCGCCGCCCTGACATCCTCTATTTTGGTGCCTTTGACTATGGCCACCAGCGCGCCTTTTTTGCAGTGTGCGTCTTTGTTCGATACGATGGTATAAAGCTCCCCATCCGACATTGAGGTCTCATCGATGCTTAGGCGCGGACCAATGTTGCGAGGAAAGACAAGCCATTTGTCTGCATGGGCGAGCTCTTTCCATGAGCGGTAACCGCTTAGGAACTCTTTGTAGGCGCGCTCGAACTCATCGCCCTTTATGTGATATGGCCGAGCCAGTGATCTGGCCGTAATCGGGGATGTATCCAAGGAACTCTTTTAAAAAAGCCGCGAACTCGTTGGAGTGGCGGGTACCTTTGGCTACTAACTGCCAGTCTTTTGACACAGACTTTCCTTCTTTGTCTTTCCACCGACGCCGTCTGATGTGAAGCACCGTGCGATGATCGCGGATGGGGAAATCGTTTATGCGCATCTCATCATAGTATCCATTCGGAATCAAATCCTCTCGTCCCTCCGGAGCTTCGTCCTTCTCTTCAAGATAAAGGTGTAGCAACATCTCCGGACCAACCTTCTCCTCGGATACGTCCTTCAACTCAAAATGATCCTCAAACTCCTGCGGCAAGATATAACGAGCCAGCAACACATATGCATTTCCTTTCATCTTCTTGTGGTCTTTTCAGACCGCAAGTTACGAAATTTATCCTTTCATTGAATTTTTCTCACACAGGTTTTTGCTGGTGTCCCGAAATATCCCCGAAATTTGGAGTATCATAGCCGTGTAATGCGAGATAAGCCTTTATGGCGTTAGGGCCAATTTCGCTTATGCCCACATACTCAAAATGTACCTTGTCGGGGTATGCCGCTTCGAGGCGTTCAAGCGCGAGCGCCTGTGAGCCATAGCCCGCGAAAGCCTCAAACACTCTAATTGTTTTCATATTACCGCAATAACTCTTGGTTTGTTTGTGTTAATGTTAACGTTTATTTGTTTCATTGGATTTAGAAGCATCCAGTCTGGTATTATCACCCAACTTTGGTCGGGACGTCTTTGTACGATAAGTCGTTGGGCTTCTTCGGGCGTGTTTGCCACAATTACGGCTACCAGCGTTGTGCCGCGGCTAATATTGCGTGCTATATATAGTTTCGCGTTTGATTTGGAAGCCGCAGCAGGGTGTGAACCTACATTTCCCCCGACAAATACCATAAAATCGGAGACGTCTTGCTTAGACGATGCGGCCAAAGTAGGCGGGTTTAAGCGCTTACGTCCTCGCGGATTGAGTGCTTGGCATTGCCGCCGTGCCGAATATCATACTTACTTGCTCACTTATCAGTCAATTAATACAATAAACTCTGTAACGCATAAAAATTACGTAACAACTTGCGCCGCAGATAGATCGCGAACCTATAAGGCGACAACTAAGAGCTTCGCCGCCGCGGCATAAATAGTCAGTCCTATTTTCACAAACGAGACTGACACAATCATCATAATTAAAATCAAATCTCTATGAGAAGAATCGTACTTACTATTTCATAATTGGCATAGCCAATACACAGTATCGTGTATGTTGTTCGTTTTGGGCAGGAACAAACAATGCAGGGTGTGTAGCATCCACGGCCTGCATTATTATATCCCCTGTGAATACGCTTATGGCGTTTACGAGAACCTTATACCCAAAATACATACTTATTGGCTCGTCGGTTGCACCGTAAATGGTTTCCGAAGCATTTTGCTGCGTGTCTTCATCTATTGTAGAAACGCGTATTTCGCCTGTGGCGTCCGCGGATATATTAACGGCAGGGACGCGTTCATTGGCTAAAATAGCCACACGAGAAAGCGCTGTGCGCAGTGTTTGGGCGTCAACTTCCGCCCTGTTCTTTAAGCCGTGCGGAAATGCTCGCTCAACAGCGGGGTAAGTTCCGGCTACAAGCACCGAGGTAATCTTAATGTCCCCAGTGTTAAGTGTTAGGGTTTTTCCCGAAATTGTCAGTGTTACTTTGTTGTCGCCGACCTCATCACAGAATGAAGCCATCATTTGCGCGTATTTAGTCGGGACAACAACCTCGGCGGTCTCCTCGTTACTGAAATCGGCAAAAGACAATTGCGCCAATACTCGTGTATCGGTGGCCGTAAACGTCAACGCCGAGTTGCCAAAGTTGATGTGAACACCTTGTAGTTGCGGACGGTAATCAGCATCCGTTGCGGCGGCAAATGCCGTTGCCTTGACACCTCGGGAGATGTATTCCGCCACAATATCGTATCGTAAACCATCAACCTTGTCGGCCTGCGGATAGTCCGCCGCATCATACGCGTTTAGATTATACTTGCCGTTTGGCGTTGTAATACCAACCATATTGGTGTTATTGTCATACGTTATTGTCATCGGCATGTCGCCTATGGCACGTGTAAGTGCGCCTAGCTTTTTAGGCTCAATGCATATCCGCCCCTCACCCTCTACTTCTGTGGGGTGTAGCATTGCGGTCATACGCGCTTCATCGTTAAAAGCAGTCAGACGTATTGTGAGATTGTCGGCAACCTCTAACAACAAAAGAGATTGTGCAGCTAACGACTTTTTAGCGCTTGCAATCTTATCAAGCGCCTGTAGGATGTCTAACTCCTTTGCATTAAGCGTAAATCTGAACATAAGACTTTTCTTGTTTATCGTTTAGTTTTTTGTCTGTGATTTTAGATGTAATTTTTGCGATCTTAAAAATTATATCTATCTTTGCATTGTCGTGGCTCGTGTAACGAACCACGGTAAAGACGGCTCGTGCGACGAACCGCAAGATAGGTGGCTCGTGTAACGAACCACCTTTTTTTATGCTAATTTTATGCTAATAACCAAAGCAATAATAATCGGCATTGGTCGCGACTTGTTTTTCGGTGTCGCCTCTCGGGTCAAAAAACACCGAGAATGTCGCTATATTCGAAACGATTTCACTCATCGGCAAATTAAGCAGTGTTTTTTCGTAGTTGGAGTCCTTTTGAAACGCAATACCGAACCTGAAACGAATGGGCGAACTAATGACGGGGTCGCCATTCTCGCTACCATCTTCATCGTATATGCGCATTGTGCGGCTGCCCCAAGATACAACAATGTCGTTTACGTATTTGTAACCATCTTCTGTCCCCCTCGGGTAATACGGCGAATGTGGCTTGACAAAGTCAATCGCATTCATGGAGTAGTCTTCGCCATTCACAAAATTGGTATTTCCGGTTATTGCGACAAGGTGTTCGATATTACCGTCAAGACTGCCCGGCTGTTGTATGGCTGTCAGCTGCAATGTTTCTTGGCTTCCGCGGATGTGCCAGCCCTTAGTCAGGACAGTCCATCTATTGTCGCCTCCTTTTTTGCTATAAGATTGTTTTCGCACGCATTTGCGTAGCAAAATAGGCTTATATCCTGCGTTAATATATGGTCGTGCGTTGAGTAGGCGCAGATATGTTCGACCTCCGTTGGTGGCATCTCTGCCTTTGACAAAGCGGTCTTGCCATACTTTAACCTCAATCCTCGGAAGTGCAGGGGCGCTAACAACAGTAGGTATGACAATACCCGTATATATCGTTTGATGCTTTATCGGGCATTTGCCGTCAACGAGCTTGACATCTAAGCGTTGTTCGCCAACCATTTTACAATTACCATCGGGATAAGACGTATCAGGCTTTACCAAAGTAAAGGTCAGTATGAGACGACCCGGCTGCAATCCGTGGTTGTCCAGTTTGCAGATAAGCGTATCGGCATCCTGCACACTGCAATTAACACAAACGCCCGAGGTGCGACTAAATGTGTACTCCGTACCGTTTGCTCCACTTGTAATTACACCAATAAAATCATAAGATCCTAAGTCCAATGGTTTTTCAAGCATATCCATTAAGGATATGCAGAGCGTAAAATCGCTTCTATAATCTATTTCCGTAATTTTCATTCGTAGTGTAGTATTGTGTTTAGGTGCTGCAAGTTACGAATAATTCTTGATACAATCAAACGGGCAATTCGTCACGCGTCATATTTGCAAGCCTGCTTAGCGGCCATGCGGTTTTTTACAGCCTCCGCAGCCATAAGCACGGCGGCGGCAACATCCTTATCCTTGGACGCGTGAAACGCGAGCGCACCAGCAAGTTGCTTTGCCGAGCCTGATAAAATCAGCGTCGCATTATCGTGTTCTTCCGATATAGCAATGCTATAAAATAATTTATCCTTATCTCCTGCAATCTCGTCATAATGATTGCGAGCATGCACAAGCACCTCAATTAACTCTTTGAACGTCATATCAATTAAACCATTTTATTGTTGTTTGTCCTTGATAGCCAACCTCCCACACAAACCACGCGAATGCTGTTGCACTTCCGCCGTTGAGTTTGTATTTATCGAAATCGCCGTTTTTGGCGCATTGGATGCGCGAGGACGACACCCAAACGCGGACGGGCGGAAATGAGCGAAACAACTCCTTGCGTTTTTTGCCCTCCAAGAAATTAAGCCGCAGGAACATACATACCTTGTTGCCCGGCGCTGTATTTGTAAGCGCCTGTATTACAAACTCCTCGGCGTAGCGGTATGGCGGATTGGTTATTATCGTGCCGTTGAATTTTCGGTCGAAGTCCCAAAACGTAAGGAAATCACAGATGTCCACATTCGAGGCTCTTTTGACTATATCGGTGGCTATAACGCGGTATCCTGCTTTCTGAAATACATCAGCAAGATGTCTTGCCCCTGCGGCACATTCCCAAATTGGTTTGTCTTTGGTTATATCCTCAATGCGCAATAACCATTCGGCGGCAATAGGGTCAGTGGCGTAGTAGTCTTGCGGCTGGCGTTCCTCGGTTGTGTGGTTTGACGCCCCGAGTGTCGCAAATACCGACTTGGCATTGCCTTTCCAGTCTTTCATTCTGTCAGTGTTTCGATTGCGAACTCAATACGCGGATTTTCTTTGTCTATCAGCTTGCGTGCGTGTATTTCGGCGCAGTACCTATCGTTTTTTATTGCCTTGACAGACTGTAAACAGTCAAGCGTGATTTTCAACGCATTATCCAAATCTGGGCGGTCAGATGCAAAATAGACGTCAATATCTAATTTGAAGCGTTGCTCTATCATCAGACCACGCAAACCGCATTGCATAAAGAAACTTTCCTCGTAAGCCTTTGTCTGTTTGGTCTTGCATAAACTTCCGTGTCCATGCAGGGTGATTATTCGGTATGAATTGGATTTGCTTGGCGCCTGCCCTCGGATAATCTGCTTGTCGTAAATCATTCTGCAATAATCTCTTGTCCAAATTCAATCCAAACAAACGACTCCAACGACAACCAATCGACAGTCAACTGAAACCCTTCCAACCCCAGTCCCGTGATGCTTCGTGCTGTGTTAAGCCGCTCCTCGGTAATTTCCAGCGGATCTAAATCGCTTAGCGGAACATTGAACATCTTAACTCTAACGCCGCTGTCTATATAGGACAAATAAACGCTTGACGGCATTATACACTCAATGCGGCATACGCGGTCGGGATAGCGCTTATGTGCAACGTGTGAACCGATGCGCAAATCTCTAATGTCAATCATTTTTCAACTCTTAGTAGTATACGTTTAAGTCGCCGTAAATCTTCGTTTGCAAGCCGCTTGGCGTTGACGGCTTTAAGGTCGTCTCGCGGAACGGTGCAGCGCTCGGCCAATGTACCGTAGTGCCGCAGGATGCTCGCGAGGAAGTATTTCGATACCTGTATCTTCATCTGATATATGATATAAAATAATAAAAAACGGCCAACGCAAAAAGCATCAGCCGTTTACAAATAAAAAGGGGCAGAAGATTATTCCGCCCCTTGCGAAAGGTAATTTGATAATTAAATCCTACTTTGCTTATCGCGTTTCAATTCACGCACCCCGAAGGGCGCGACAACCTTTCGCTATATATCTTTGCAGCGAAAGACTAAGGTCAAGCGCCGTTTAGACGTCTCAAAGTTAATCGTTTTATTTCACACAAACCCAACAATAATAAAACTTTTATAATATTTTAACTATTAGGCTTGGTTGTGTAAAAAAAAGACGCCGTATTCTCACGAACCCGGCATCTCAAATCTAACTAATCCAAATATCTTATTCTCTAACAACTATACAAATGTCTAAGCGGACGCAAGCGGAGTCGAACCGCAAAACACCCCTTTGAAATGTCGAAAAGAAAGGGTGTCGCCGTGGCGTCCAATAACGCCGAGCTATCTTCGCAGACCGCGCGGCGTGATGTTGAATAAACCAGTCATCTATATGAGTACGCTGGCGGTGCGACAGGTCTCGAACCTGTCCTATGACGGCATCCCAAACGAACATCGCACCGCGTTTTGAGCTTCGTGTTACTCTCCGTAATGCACGGATGTCTTGCGGAACTCCTTCAGAGTCTTTTCGATTTCGAGGGAAGCCTTGCGGGCGCGAGCGCCTGCCGATTTATTTCCGGCTTCGGCCTTTACGGCGTTGGAGGAAAAATCCACAAACAACGCCGAGATTTTTGCAATTAACTCTTTCATAATAAAGCTACTAAACTAAAAAAACTATAACAATATAAAATAAAAACTGAAGGCGCATCGGGACTTGAACCCGAATCTACACACAGCTTATGACTAAAAACATCTGACAAAAATGTTAACTGTATACGCGTGTCGTCTTACATTAGACCATACGCCCAATCACATAGCATTAACACGCCCTTTCGGGTCGCGCCTATCTGTTTCGCGCTCTCTTGCGCAGGGATTTCAACCTAATTAATTTCTTCGTATTGCACTTCGCCATCCTCATCAAAATCGGCGTTTGTGCGTTTGCTCGTTTGTTTCTGACGTGCAACCCAGTCTTGTTCGGCCTTTTCGTCATAATCAAAAACGGCTTCAATGACTTTTATGCGGTCATCGCTGATTGCACCCTTTGGCAGAGACTTGAAACCGCGCCGCAATACTGTCTTTCGACTCATAGCGAGGTAGTCGCTATCCCACGGCGAGGACTTCTTTCCGGCAACAGACGGCGACCGCATCTTAATTTGGTCTATTTCCGCCTTAGTCATATTGTCAAACAATTTAGTGCCGTCCGCAAGTTCGGCAATCCAATAGCCGCCTAATAACGTCTTTTCGGAGCGCTCACCCCAAGCATTCGGCTTGTGGATAAGACTCTCGCTTGTACCGTGCGTCATTGAGAACTCATCGCCCTCGAACACGAGAAACGCCTCTATCTTCTTGATATGGCCGTTATTGCTAAGTAAGTCAACCATCCCCATATAGGACGGCATAAAGGTTACTCGGCCTTTGAAAGGCACAAGGTAGCCTTGTTTGAGTGTCGGATTTAGCGACAAGCCGCTAAGTGCAACATTTTTTAGTGCGTTTACAAAGTCCTGCGGATATTTGGCCGCACAATCTATTAAGTAGTTATTTGCGGTCATTGCTTGCGCCGCATAGGTGATTTCGCGCTGCATTGTGCGGTCGGCCTCTTTGGCATCGGCGAAAGCGGCGCGGAAACTCTCCCACGGCTGGGCGAAGAGGTTGCGTATGCCCTGTAGTTCGGCGGGCAAGCGCTTAATAGCTTCCGCCGTGCGCTCTGGCGAAGCATCTTTCTTGGTCGCAACGGCTTGCGTTTGCGGCTGCTCTTGCGGCGTTTCAGCGGTTTGCTGTTGTGTTTCTTCTTCTGTCATATCTCGTCTATATACTTTCGTGTAACGTAGGACGGCGGCTGGATATTCATTATCGGCAGTCCGTCCTTATTTTCGATAAACACCTCGGCGGAAGGGTATTCTCCACTTTCGACACATTGAATGTGTAGGTCGCGGAGTTTGGCAAACTCGTAGGCGCCGGGGCCTAAGGCTATATACTCGGCCTCGGAAATGTACCTGTATGCCCAATCGTCCATACAGACGATTACGCTGTCATGCGGGGCTTGCTTACTCACCAGTACGAGGTAAAAAGACTTCCATTCGCCGGTAATCTCGTGAACAAGCCACTGATACATTGCGGCGCTAATGTGGTAGCCGTATTTCAAGATTACGCGGTTGACGCTATCTTCATCAAAAGTGTCAAGGCTTGTGGTTTTCCAATCCACAATTTTTTTGCGTGTTTCGAGGTCGGGTCGGCATTTGAATTTGCAACCTTTATACTCAACGAAGTGGCTTACTTCGGGCTTACCCCATTTAAGCATCTTCAAGACGGCTTTACCCGTCTCGGTATGGTCGTTAAGCAGAGACGCAGCCATTTCGCGCACAAGCTGCAAATCCTCGCTCGATGCGGTCGGTCTATCTACATTGGCGAGGATAAATTCCGCATAGGCGTCAGTGTAGCGCTTAGTGGTTGCGCCGTAAGCCTGTCCCGTTTTGTCGTTTACGGGCGGCTCGAACACGGCTATGCTACTAAGCCAAGCATCCAAGCCTTGACCACTTGCAAGAGCTGCAAGGCAATCGTGAAACAGCGAGCCAAAGGCCAGCGCCGCATTATTGCTTTCGTCATCGGGATGCTCTCTGTGCCATTTGGCGTAGGCCGGAGACTTCGCATAGTCTTTTAATTGGCTGCTGCTTAGGTATCCGTTGTACGGCTCACCACGGTGATATTCGCCGTTTGGCAAACCGTATATCGTCTGCTCTATCATAACTCAAAACTGTTCACGCAAGCTGTCAAAAAGTGTCTTGACGGCGTTGAAGATGTCTTCGAGACTGCCGTAAAGTTCGTTCTCGTATTTGATAACGGTTTTATCGTTACCATCGCCATCATCAACATTAACGGCATAATGTACACTGTCGGGATAAACGCTTATCCATTGTACTTTGCCCCGACGTCCGCGGAGCTTGCTTTCTTCAAGCCAATAAACTGTTTGATTTGGATTGAATTTTGTTTCGATTTTCATTTTGTTGTTGATTATTAGTTGGTTGGTATGTTCGTTCTGCTGTTTGCAGTGTTTTTTGCTTAGAATATCCGTTTGCGTGTAAATTCCGATAAAGCACGCGCCAGCTCATACCCATAAATTGCCGAATAAAGTTAATACTTACGCGCTTGTAATTAAGCGCAATCCACTCTTTTTCCTGTTGGGTGAAACGGCGTTGCAGATGCTCGTTGCGGCGTATGCGATTGGGTAACCGCACTCCCGCCAAACGTGCACGATAACGAAGTTGCCAAGAGTGTTGCAAGCCAAGCGCTATACGCATTTCGCGCGAGGATTTAGTCGCAACATTTTTGCGAATGTATGCAAGCTCGGCTTCCGTAACGGTTGACTTCCCCATAATTAAAGATTTGAAAACGGTACGCAGGCGGACTAAACTATGGAAAAAACATCCGCCCATTGCGTACCAACAAAATAAACCCTATATGAACTCTAATTTAGTGGAAAACTCGGGAGTCGAACCCGAGACAGCGAAAAAGGCTGCGGTCGCATACTGTCAAGTTGCCGTTAGCCTTGCACGGGCATCCGTCTATCCGTGCTTTAATTCTCCGTAATCGCTTGACTATCTTCGCAGACCGTCAAGCCTTTGCTCATACGTGTAATTATCGCATTTAACCTGTCCAAAAAAATATAACATATGTGGGCATTTACGGAGTTGCACCGCGAACAAACGCCGATGTTCGACAAGCGAGACAACCTCGCAACGGCGTTTGCGGTCTGCCATGCCCGATAAAACCGACACGATCCTCACGGGCGATGCCGGAAAAAAATAACAAAGAGAAACAAATCTCTATTCGACAGAGACACGCCCATTTCTCTAAACGGGCAATAGTCGAAAATTATAAGAACACATCGAAATGTCTACAAATCATCGTCATTATTATTATTGGGGCCGGGAAATACGATGTCGCGCAATTCCTCGAACTTGCCTATAAACACAGCTATAAGCCATGGCGCCACCATAAGCACCAAGCCTCCGAGAATAAACCAGTAATTTTGGTTTGTCCATCCGTAGGCGAAAGCCATAAAGAAGCCGCAAACGGACGCAAGTATCGCTGCGGCTGCAATTAATGTTTTCATTGTTAATTGTTTATTAGTTGGTTTGTCCCCCGGCGCGGAGTTGAACCGCGCATAGCGTTCCCAAATTTCCGAATAGCAACTGCCAAAGCAGCCTGCAATGTCTCAGTGTGCGGCTATCCTTTCGCACACCCTTTCGGGGGATATTAGTGCCGCAGTAGGTTCTGATGGGGTCTAAACGCCTACGCGAACTGCGGCTATATATATAGAAACCAATGATGTTTCTAATACTTTGTCAATACCTCGGCGGCAAGGGCTGTACCTCGCCGTTGACGTCTGTTTATGCCGCCGTTTGTCATCGCGGAGGCGCTACCCTCCGCACATTTGCCCCGGATGCTGTCGGCGGACAAGTCAACGCCTAATGCTCTGTTCCGGTATCTTTCGCCTCTCCCTATGTCGTGCCGCTCGGTATTGTAGCGGCCGGATTGTCGGTTCACTTATAAGCCGTCATTTGGTTTGTAAGGAGCGCCGACCTCGGCGGAGCTTTCGGGTATTACCCATACTGTTTGCTCATCAGCAGGCTTTATCGCAGTACCCGCGTGGCAACCGTTAGGCCGTTGCCTCTCCTTTGGGGCTGTCAGTGTTCGCGCCAAAAGCGCTTGACTTCTGCCCCGGACACTTTCACTCGGCGGCAGCGTTGTGCTGCGTCCATTCCGCCGTCCTTTCGTCCGCGGTTTAATGCTCTGCGTACAGTCTGTTGGCTTACGCCTAACAGCCTTGCGGCCTGCAAGACCGTCAACAGCGCGTTGTTGCGGATGTCAGGTTCGTAAATCGTCATCATTCACCTTTTAAGTACGCAGTAAGTGTAAGCGTAAGCGTTTTTGAATCGCGCTGTACGCGAACATCTTCTTCGCGGCCAAACTTACGCCGCCCGCGGTACGCTTGCTGCTGGGCGGCATTTAGTTCGTCCATACTTTCGCATCGGACGGACAGAGTTTGTCCCGGCATCAGGTTTTTTACTGCTTCTGTTGTAAGTTTCATTAGTTCGGTTAATGATTGTTAATAATTTGGTCAGCTCGGGTGAACGGCGTAAATTTGCTTTTGAACATATTGAGATAGCGTTTTTCACGCTGTCCGCCTTTGCTTTGCCTGTTAGTTTCGATTACGAGGGCAAAGTTACAACACTAATCACAAGTTTCCAAATTTTATGCAGATATTTAACTATATTTAACAATGAATGCAGTCAAACAACGCCTTGAACACTTTGCCGCAACGCTCGGACTTTCAATGTTGCAGTTTGAAAAACAATGCGATATGAAACACGGCGTTGCAAGTCGTATCACCGCAAAGAGCTATCCGAAAACTTTTGAAAAAATCCATCAACGATTTCCGTCTCTTAATATAGAGTGGTTGAAGACCGGCAATGGAGATATGCTTATAACCGAACATCCCGACATAACGGATGGCGGTGTTATTAACGCCAATGGAGGAATTTCGCACTCTGCAATAAACAGTGGAAGCGGGTCGGCATCTTATCACGCGACTACAAATAACACATCGGCAAGCAATCAGCAAATAAGATTATTGTCCAAAAGAATTGATGCTCTTATAGCGCAAAACAAAGAAAAGGATGCCCAAATAGGACGGCTATTGGAAATTATTGAAGGCTTCGCCGGAGTCGTCAACCGCTTTAAGCCTCGTGCCGAAGAAGAAAAGCAAAAGAAAAAGGAAATTTGCGAACAAATGAGGCAATATCGTGCCGAGAAAAAAAACGAAAAACAAGGCGAGGCGAAATAAGCCGTTTTCACGGCGTTTGAACACCTCGGATGATAATTTATACCACTTGACTATTTAGCGCGAAATTTGGGCGGTTTATGGGCGTTATAGGGGTATGTTCGAGTGTTTATTCCAAACGCAAAGTCAAACTTGAACTTTCGCGACAAAAATTTTCGAGTTTTATTATTTCAGTTAGAGTTTTGATGACGCTTACGCGCACATATACGCACACACGTGCATACGCACGCATAGAGCCATCAGTAGACTCTATGCTGAAACATTCCCGGTGGGGAGGAGGTCGAGGTGGTTCGGGTATAGTCTGCCCAAGAGAGGTTTGCAGAAAAAACCGACAAGAAAAAGTCGGTTGCTGCAAAACCTCGAGCAAACTATTCCGCGGAAACACTCCCGTCCGGGTTATCGGCGTCGGCGTATACCGGGGCGAGGTAACGGGCAATCGTCCTCGCTTGACTGATGTAGCAATGCCGCTATGTAAGCGCCTCAGTCTTTCGTCTGGCGTCTCGGCTATCTTACAATCCCATAGTAACCGAGTTTTTATCTTCGCCGCGCCCTACCGTAGGCTATCCCGACAGCGCGGCTGCTTTATATTCGGTCGCAAAGTTATAAAGCAAAATCGAACTTTGCAAGGGGGTGAAATTTGGAGTGTTAACGAAATTAAAGCTCTCGCAGTACAAAATCGTACAAACGACATCAAATGTTTCAGCAGCATAAAATGTACTCACTTAAATATTTGATTGTCAAGAAGCTATAATCAATTGTTTATTTTGTGGTGGAAAATAATATATAAAAATCAAAAAAGCGCCAAAAAGTGTGTTAATTAGCAGAGATACAATTAGATGCCTCCGATAAAGTATTGGAGAGAATGGGTACAAAAATCGCCTTTTGGGCGTATTTTGCACCAAATGTTTCAGCAAATGTTTCAGCAAAAACAAGCGTTTATTTAGGATTTATTAATATTACTTAACATAAATTAACGACTTAACTTATGATAACAATGAAACTCGTGTGTGATGAACGGCGTTGTAATAACGTCCGCATCCGCATTATCAACAATCGCCGAAAGGCCGAACTCGCAACGGATATGTATCTCGCTCCACTTGATTTAGACCTTGCGTTGTCGCCTAATCCGCCCAAACGGCTTGAACGTCTCTCCAACGTCTTGGCTTATTGGGTAAAGCAGTTAGATGCGCTTAAAATGGAAATTTATCAGGCTGGCGGCAGGTTTATGGATGTTGCCGAGATCAAAGAACGTGTCGCCGAAAAGCTGTTTGGACGACAGATAGAAAAAGAGTATCGGTTTGTGCTGCTGTATCGTGATTTTATGGGCGGCCGACTGCGAAAGGCTACACAAGCGTGTTATAGGGTTAGCCTTAATACTCTAATCCGCTATGAACCGAAGGTCGAACATATGCTTATACAGGAGATTGATTATGCACTGTTGTCTCGGTATCTGAATTGGCTGCATAATCAGAATTACAGCTCGGGGACAATCGCCAATTATATGCAGTGCATTCATGCGGTTGTCAATGAAGCTATTCGGAATGAGCTTATAGATCGCGACCCGTTTATCCGCTTACCGCGAATTAAATGTAATAAGCCTACACGCAAACGCTCACTGTCTGTTGAGTCTTTACGTGCCATATTGGCGCTATCGCCAAAAAGCGCCCGCGCCCGCACCGCATTAGACGCATTCAAGCTGTCGTTTATGCTTATTGGAATAAACGGCGTTGATATGCTTGGTCTGACGGGCATAACGGAGGACGGGCGGATTGCATATGAGCGTGCCAAAACGCGAAAGCAGTATAGTATCAAGGTTGAGCCGGAAGCGCTTGAAATCATAAACCGCTACAAATCGGACAGGCATGGTCAATTGTTGACGTACGCGGATATATGGTATACACGCAATGTTATGTGCCACGCAATAAAGGTTGCTCTTAGAAAGTATACCGGACGAGACGATTTAACGTTATATTGGGCGCGGCACTCTTGGGCGACAATAGCGTACAGCATAGGCATTCCAAAGGATGTTATAAGTCAGGCGCTTGGTCATTCATTTGGCGCAGCCATAACAGATGTTTATATCGACTATGATAACGAAATAGTGGATAATGCTAATCGCAGGGTGCTTGATTGGGTGCTGTATGGTAAACGATAGTCGCAAGCAATACAAGCCGCAACAGCGAAAATTGCCACTGCCAGTAGGTGTAGGTAGTAGCGCCGTTGTCGGGACGAAAAAAACCAAGCCCCGTTACCGGTGTTGATAACGGGGCTTGGTTGTGGTTTAGGTTTAGGTCATACTTTCAAGACGTTTTTTTCGCGCCACCAGTCGTAAAAAGTTGACCGACTTATTCGGCCTCCCGAGCGTTTGCAAAAGGTTTCGGGCGCAATGTCCATAAGTCGCTCTAATTCGGCATAGGCCTGAGCGGCTGTATTGCCTTCGGCCTTTTTCGCCAGCGTCCAGCGGTATGCCGAAGACTCCTCTCGCCACCGTTGTGCACTCTCTTGCTTTGCCACAATACTTTGTTTTATCGCGGGCGTCATATCAACGCCTTTCGCGTTGCCAATATGATTTTGTATGTTGCCCGCCTTTGTAATGCGGTAGCCTTTTGCCGCAATTTCGGCGCGGTGCGCCTCTACCGTGTTTTTCGCACGGTGCTTGATGCGCATGCGTTCATCCTCATCCAGTATTGCAAGGATAGATAAAGTTATACGGCTGCCGATGTCGTCGGCGTCAAGCCGTAGGCCGTTTTTACAGGCAACAATGCCGATGCCCGCCTCTTTGGCGTTGACCATAAGCCGTATCATATCCAGTTGGGAACGGCCTATTCGGCTTGTGTCGCCTACATAGATTGTGTCGCCCGGCTTACATTTGCTAAGCAAACCGCGAAGTTTCCTGTCCTCGTAGGATGTGCCACCGCTTTCGTGCTCCTCCACGATGCCATTTACTTCGTTGGGGTTAACACCGTAGCGCTTGATGTCCTCAAGTTGCTGTGCGTAGTCTTGATTACGCGTTGATACGCGTAGATATATATATTCCGCCATAGTTTATTTAATAGTTTATTAGTTTATTTATAGTCTATTTTGAGTAAAGCGCTTGTATGATAATTCCGGGCAACAATATGATGCCGATAAATAATATCGTTTTGTGTAATACCCAGTCGAAAGCTGATTGTATACAGCCGGGCAAATAGCCGTGTAGCCCTGACCATAGGAACAGCATCCATCCGAGCAGACACGAGCTTGTTAGTACTAATGCCCGTTTCTCTGCCTTGTTCATATCCGCGTATATTTATCAAGATGCCCGCGCGGTGCGCCGAGGCATACGCGCGTTGTCAAATGCCCGTTTATACAAACGGGCTTGTCGAATTCGGCTGTTGCGGCTATCTTACCGCTGCCACAATCATAGCGGTTTACGGAGTAGCCTACCGCGAATTTGGGTAACGGCCATGCGGTGTTATTTCGCACACATAAAAGGAGATCGCGGATATTGGCTTGTGTCGGGATTATTGCCCCGGCCTTTTCGGCCTCGGCCAGTCGCAAACGTGCTTCGGTTGCTGCCGCTTCCGCCTTTGCCGTCTCCACGGCCTTTTCGGCGGCTCTCTCGGCCTTTTCGGCGGCAAGGGCGGTTAATCGTGCCTCCGCCTCCTCGGGCGTGATTAGACGCGCCCTAAACGCGTCAAGGCCGCCAGCGGATTTAACCGCGGCTGCAACGTTTGTGTAAGGTACGCGGTTGCAAGGTTTGCAATTCGCGTTGTAGTACGCGGATATTGTGCCATCCGCGTTGTCGATTATATGCCACAGCTGATTGTTTGACCAGTAGACTTTTATTTCGGTGCTCATTGTTTTTTTGTATTTGTATTTTGTTGTCGGATTAGTTTATCGGACGGCTCTCTCTCGTTTTATGCGGAGTGGCCGTATTATACCGTATGACCGTATGGTCAACATATAGTCTCCATCGTTAATGTAGTGGCACTCCATTGCAAATGCGCGATATGAGTACTCGCGAGCCTCTATGTCGGCCAGTACGCGTTGCGCGTCTTCGACGGCATATGTAAGTATAATAGGGTGGACGCCCTGCCATACGCTTGAGAGGCGTACGGTTATATACTTAGTACCTTTGTAAATGTTTACAAAGGTACCCTTTGTATCGGGCGTATATGTGGTATAAATTAGATTTTTCATTTTCGTGATTATGTTCGTGATTATGTTTATGGTTGTGCCCACAAAGATACAGCCGTATGAGCTTCGGTTTGTTGCCCGTCAGTGTTAAAATTTGTTAAACACTGACGGGCGTGGGGATTATTTTTCGCATGCCAAAAAACGGCGTTTTGTTTCGGATAGTAATTCGATAGCGGCTGCCATAGCCGCATTATCTGTTATTTTGTTTGTCATTGTTGTTTGTTTTAGTGATTAGTGAGTTGTGGCGAATATTTTTTTTGCCTCCTCATACCTTTCGGCGTAAGTCTGCCACTCTAACGCGACTAGTCCATTTGTGTAGGTGGCGAGTATGGAGGTCATTGCGTCATAATTTTTGACGACGAGCATTTCATACGCATTGAGGATCGCTGTCCACTCTAAGGTTAGGCATCCTTTTTTGTGTCTGTCGTATATCTGTATCGGTTGCTTGTAGGTTATTTTTAGTAACGGAGTCTCTAAGTTTTTGGCGTCCAAGCCACCGATATTGTATTGATAGCCGTTTGCGATCTTGTCGACAGTGTAAGTGTAGGAGTATAGCATGTGAGTTGTGTATTATATATGTTTGTAGTGTTTTATAAGGCCGTTTTTTAGCCGCTTTGCCGGGGTTTGTGGAAATTATCCCGCCGCGCCCGAAAGGGCGTTAAAACGGCCTATTTTGAGTCGCCGAGCCGACTATCTACTATTTTTGGTTGCCGCATCGTCTAGGCAGCTCTGCACGTACTTTGTTACTCCGTTGGCGTCTCTGTATAGGCAATCATAAAGATTTATTACGGCCACGCCTGAATTAAATTTATTTTGATACGCGTCTCGGATAATATCCGCCTTAGTTTGCGGATAGCCATAGCCTTTTGCAAAGGCTACAGGCATACCCGGCGCGGGAGTTGTCTCAAGCCATGCAAACAAATGCCGTCGAAGCATCGATGGATGAGTTAACGGATAGGCCACAGTGCCGACGCATAGAGCCTCGCCTGCGTCTTTGATTTTAATTGCACAGGCGGTATAATAGGCATTTGCTGCATTTGCGGCGTGAGGTGTGATATTGCATGATACCTCGCTTGTGTATATATTTAGCCGCGTGCCGCTATTTTCGGCCGACAAAAGCGCGGATAATATAAGCGCCGCGGCCTCCTGCATGTCGGCGGCTAAGATATTGCCCGATACAGATATATTGATAAGTACCGTTATAACTCGTGCCGTTGTGTGTCGCTGCAAACGGCGTGCAAACGGCGTTGGCGAGTCGTTTAGGTAGCGGTTTACCGCGAGGCGCCCCCCAGCTTGCGAGTAAACGCGGCGGCGGCGCTGTATTTCGCCCATGCTATTCGCCGCCATAGTTTCGGCTATATGAGTAATAGCCGGTGTATAGCCCCCTATCATTAGGCGATCGGCCTCCTCAAAAGTTAGAGTACCGTAAAATTTTGCAAGATGATTTCGGCGGTCTTTTACCTTAATTTGGCTGTTTCGTAGCGCGGCGGCAAATACGGCGTTTGCTGGGCGTTGCAAGGCGGTGCGAAAATCGTGGAGGCTGTTAAAAACCTCGCTGTGATACGTTGTCATGTCTGTTTGATTTACGCGGTTTGCGCTATTGTTTGCAGTGCGTCGGCGTAAACGCCGCCTAACTTGCGAGTATACTCGGCCAGTAGTTTTATATCGTCACCCGCTAGTCCGTTGGTTATAGCGTATCTTACAGCATCAGCCGCCGAAAATACGGGCGCTTCGATCCCGTCGGCATTAACCGCTGTACAGGCCAACATTTTGGCCATATTTATTGTTTGGCGATACGATACAACCGCCGGTATACGCTTTTCGGCGATACAAGCGCGTACGGCTTGGATAAACTTGCACAGCGGTTTATTGTTGCCGCTTAGCGCCAACTCGACGCGCGTGTCATACCCAAAATATACGCGCGTGAATCGGTTTAGCGTTGCTGCATCTATTTTTTCGCGGGCGGTATATTGCCCGTCTGAGAGGCCTCCAGCTGTATTACCAGCGCCGATTATGCGAAATTCAGGGTTTTTTGTGACGTTTCCGACGACAGGAAAGTCGCACACTCCGTTAGCAATAGCCATATTTAGCTTTGCTAATACATAAGGATCTGAGGCATCCATTTCGTCGAGCAAAAACAAACCTCCTTTTGACCAAGCTTGATAAAAGGTACTTGGTATGTAATCGCCTGCTGCATTTTGCGATCCAACCAACAAAAATTCGTCTGTCAGAGCGTTGGACGCGTATAGGGTACGGCCGGTTGCTGTAGCTAGTTGCCCGGCCAAGTATGATTTGCCGGTACCGGCCGGTCCATATATATATACGGGTATATCAGCCACAACCATACCGCGAATCTTATCAAAGTCGACGGGTAAGACGCCTGTAATTTCGGCGCTTTTTTCGCCCGGTTTGATAAGGCAACGCGTTACCACTGTAGGCGTTGCGGCCGCAATTTCGGCGCGTAATGCCTCGGCGGCCGCGCCAACGGCGGCCTGTACCTCGGCTTGTATCGTTTGCCCGTTTGCCGCGCTAATCGCGCCCACGAATGCGCCTAATATATCATTAGGGCTTGTAGGCGTGCTTGTAGGCGTGCTTGTAGGCGTGCTTGTAGGCGTGCTTGTAGGCGTGCTTGTA
>ERZ808258.70-NODE-70-length-53013-cov-7.416217_pt1 | contig 53013 bp, 41 predicted proteins | sample MGYA00521280_ERZ808258 | MGnify/ENA primary metagenome ERZ808258 (study PRJEB31516, sample SAMN03275585) | gut metagenome | biome: mammalia-associated habitat; material: feces | host: Papio cynocephalus | place: Kenya | collected 2012-07-19 ...
TGCCGTATTTGTTGTAGGCGTATACCACGGGGGTGTATACGGCCAGAGAGGGTATTTTGACCGTCCAGTCGGCAAAACGCAACTCGGCCACTTCGTTGTCTTCGGGAGCTTCGAGCACGGCGAATATGCCGTTGGAGACGGATCTCTCTCGGCCGTCGCTGCAATTGTTGCGAGTGCCCAGTGCCTGAGTGTAGAGTGTGGAGGAGCCGCCGCCGTCAAGGTTTGCAGCCTCGTAGGCGCCGGCGTAGCGCATAATATCGCCAAGTTCCATAAGGGTGGCGCCGGCCGAAGATGAAGTACGGCCGTCAACAACCATCATAATAACTTGTTTGCCATCTTTAGAGGTGCCGATACAGGTGCGCGGATGGCGCGTGCTTGCCAAGGAGTAGTCGTCTTTTATAGTGATCTGGCCTTGTCCCACATTTCGGTCGTTGCCTGAAATGACGGTGCGCGGGTACAGACGCTTGCCGCTTTCGTCGAGGATTATGTTTTCAAGGGTGACTACATCGCCGACTTTGAGACCTTTGACAAAATCTGCAGCACCGGTATTGCCCAGTGATGTGCCGCCACGACCATGAAGTACAAATCCGTCTTCCGGAATCTTGGTGTCGCCCGAAGTGTTGGGATCGGAGGTCACAACGATTTTGAATTTACCTCCGGCGGTGAATTTCTCGCCGTCAGCAAGTTTGGCTGTCACTTCGTAGCAGTTGCCGGAGACATCGGTCTGGTTGGTACTTCCCCAAAAGCGGTAAGTGTACAGTGTCAGTCCGTCTGCAACGGCGGTAGGGTCATTGATGCCCTTGAAAGATGTTGTCTTGTCGCCGCAAGCTGCCGTACCTGTATAGTAGTTCAAGCTCTGTATATAAGGTTTGCCTTCGGTGTCATATACAAACTGGCAGCCTACGTTATAGGTCAGGAAAGGCTCGTTTTCGACTACAAAGGAGTGTATCGGCGTACCCACCTTGGAAGTGCCGTTGGTGGCTGTGCCGCTGGTCGTATAGAAGTCACCATTGGTGCCTGCAAAGTATTGTAGCCCATCTTTGGAGTGGGATGTGGCCATAGCCGAGGTGGTGGATGTCCCGGCTACTTTGCCGGTACCGCTTATGGCACGCAGTGTAACATTTGGGGTAGTAACGTCTACGGTGAGGTAGAATACGTTTCGCGGGCTGGGGCCATCGAGGCGCAATTGTGTCTGCGTGGTGCCGGGGCCGACTTTGGCGTGGAACACTGTGTCCACGGTGTAGTCCACGCCTTTCAGACTGATGTGATCTTGTTCTGCAAAGGCGGTCAGGGCTAATGTCGCACTCAGTGCCAGTGTAAAGATTTTTTTCATACGGTTTTGTTTTTTTGTTGTCCCGGTCATGGCCGGCTTATGGGCTGTATGTGTCGGGACGTTATCTCATTTGTGTTATATTATATCTAAGGACCGAAGGCAGACGCATTGTCGCGGATATGCGTGCATCGTTTTTCATGCACTCGACTTATCCCGAGCAGAGGCATTATGCCCTATCTATTCATTCGGCTAAATTAGCGATATTTTCTGAGTTAGGGCGACTTTCGGATGACAATAAAATGTTAAATAACGTAAAGACGCGTCCTGTCGGGCTTTACGACAGGGCGCGCACTTTATGCGTCAATAGCAGCGGCTGTTACAATTGCAGTATGGACGAGGAGTTGTCGGCGTTGTTGAGGCTGCGGCGACCGCTGCGGAAGATGCTGCCGAAGTCGGCGGTGTAGCTGGCCGTAATCACCACCATATTGGCGTTATCCTTAATGTAGCGGTCGATATATGCCGGTGCCGTTGTCGAGATGTTCCATTGGGGATACTCGGTACCGCGGGCAAACATATACCACCATCCGGCTTGCAGCATCCAGTGCTTGTCGGGGCGGAAGGTGACGGACAGGCCGTCGCCGTTTTCTTCTTTGCCGATATACGGTCCGTGGAGGTTTTTGCACGGAATTTTGCGCCAATATGAGATGGTCCACGGGCCGCGACTCCACCAGAAGCTGCCGTAGGCATAGAACGTCGTCAGATTTTTATTCCAAGTCGTGCCCTGTGTATGAGTCCAATCGACATCAAGACGCACGTTGGCGCCGAATCCGGCGATACCGCTGAGTTTCATCTGCAGCGAGACGCCTGCGCCTTCGTTTGTCTTGTAGTTGACCGTTTGGCTCAGGAATTTTTTGTCGCCGAGATAGAAGTACTCGTCGGTACGGGGATTGTTGGCATTGTTGTAATACGCTGTCAGCGAGGCATAGAATTTCTTGTGCGAAAACGAGGTCATCAGTCGGTAATTGAAGTATTCGGCCACTTTGAGGTTGGGGTTGCCGTTGTCTATCAGATAGGGCGTAGTCTGCTGCTCGTAGTCGGTCAGTGCGGACAGGCCGGGAATGCTCGGCGTGTAGCTGAAATTGGCTTGCAGTCCCCATTTGTCGTTGATATTCCAGTTGATATCGGCGCTGCTGAGATTGCGCACGAAATTGCGCTTGTTTCCGCCATTCTCCATCCGGAAGATTTTGACGCCCGTGGCTACCCGAAAGTTGAACTTATCAACGCTAAGGCTGTAATTGACATAGCCGTAGTTGTTGTTCTCGGTAAGTATGGGGCGGTAATCGGTGCCGAGATACTTGTTACGGCTGTGCGACAGCGTATTCTGAAATCCGGCTCCGAGTTCCGAAGCATTATCAAACTTGTGTCGATAAGCGATTTCGGTGATGAGCGAGCGGCGCGTATTGTCGATTTCGACCTCGTATGTCTGCGGATTGGCCGGGTCGATATTATAAGTGTTCAGGCGGTTATAATCCTCGAAGCGGAGCGTTCCCACGGCCTGTATTTCCAGCGAGTTGGCATCGTCAAAATCCCGCCTGAAGAAAAGGTCGAGCGATGGAGATGTGTATTTGTTTTTGGTCTTGCTTGTGCTCTCGTAATCACCGGCATACGAGTCCTCGGTGGAGGTAATATAGCGGCGACTACTCGGATTGATGCTTCCGGAGAGCTTGGCCGAGAACAATGTCTTGCTGTCGGGACGATAGGTATACCCGAATTGCAAATAATTGGTCAAGTAATTGAATGGGTTGCGGTCATGCGACTTGAGGTCTACACGAAAGTCATCTCCGATGTAGGATTGTGTCGTATTGTCATATACGCGCTGGTAGTTGCGCCACGAGTTGTAGAAGTACAACTTGAATTGCGATGGGCCTTGGTGATACGTGGCATTGACCTGATCGTCGACAAAAGCCGTGGCCGTGGCACTACGAGCCCAAAGCTCGATGCTTCCGCCGTCGGTGCGGCGTTTGAGCGTAATCTGCAGCAAACCTTTGTAGCCCTTGTCGGCATATCGTGCCGGAGTGACGCGCGAGTACTCGACACGCTCGATATCTTTGGCGTTTAAGACATTGATGTCGCTCATCGCCGAAGGGACGCCGTCTATAAGTATCATAGGCGACCCACCATCGACGCTCAGTGAGCGGTTGATGGGATCGGCGCTAAGTCCGGGCAGGGGCAATTTTTGGAACAACTCGACGGTAGACGCCGAAGCCGAGGCCTCATGCGCCGACGGATAGATTATGGTGCGGCCGTTGCGCACCGTGGTGGCGGTGGCGGTTACCGTTACGGCTTCGAGTGTCTTGATATCCGGGAGGTAAATCTTCAAGTCCTTGATGTCGTGGCCACCTTCCGAGATTACAATTTCGGCTTGTCCGTATCCGGTGGCGGTGACGCTGAGTGTCGCGGCATTCTTGCCGGGGGTATTGAGTGTAAAAGCTCCGGCGGCATCACTCGCGGCCTTGAGGGGCGCGATGCCTTTGGAACTCAGCTCGCAGACGGCGCCCACGACGGCAGTCGAGTCACTCTCGGACAGGACTACGCCGTTAATTTGACGTGCCTGCGCCATAGCCGGCACAAACAGCGCTACGACAAGTAGTTTGATGGTTCGAATGTTCATATACTATTTCAGATAGGATTATGACTCTAATAATCGGGCAGGTCAAACGATACGCAGACCGCAACGATGCCTTAGCCTAAAAAGAAATGTAGATCGTATATTGATGAGACTCGGATTTTGATCTTGTATTCTTATGCCTTTTTATACGTAAGACGTACAAAAGTACAAAACATGACAAAAGCGGGAGCAAATATCCGTTTTTTTTGATTTTTTAAGATTTCTGATACTCCGAAGGGGACATTCCGGTGAGGTGCTTGAAGTATTTACCGAAGGCAGACTGGTTGGTGAAATTTAGGGCATAAGCCACTTGCTGAATGTTTTTGCCGGAGAATTTGATGAGGTTCTTGGCTTCGAGTACCACAAATTCGTTGATCCAATCCGAGGCCGAGCGTCCGGTGGCTTCGCGGACAATCATTGAGAGATACTTGGGCGAGATGTACAGTTGCGTGGCGTAATATGACACCTCGCGGTGGCGCATATAGTCGTTGTGCACCAGGTGCATAAAGTCGCGCACGTAAGCCAGACGACGATTGACGGGCTGTTCGATTTGCGTCTCTATGCGGTTGAGGCGCGTGAAGTTGAATTCGAGTAACTGGTATACGCACGCCGACACCAGCGACCGAGCCGTATTGCGCGAATACACGCTGTCGGCGTTGTTGGCGGCGATAAGTCCGAACAGCTCGAGGAAACGCGTAAACAGCGTAGTCTCATCGGACGTCAGCGTGGTTACCGGGGTGTGCCGCTGGAACAACGATCTGATATTGACAGCATTGAGGTCGATATTAACATCGGACAGGAAGTCGGAGGACAGAAACAGCACGTATGCATCTATGGTCGAATAGTCAAGGTCAAAAATTCGGAAGAGCATCTTGGGATTGATGACTACCAAGGTATTGTCCTGCGCCCGGTATTCTTGGAAATTGATTTCGAGGCGCAAGCTGCCGCGATGACATATCACGAAGACCATACCGTCGAGGCGCAGCGGCCGCTCAAGTGTGGCTATAGGTTGCATCCCGGGCTCGAGGCGCCAGCATAAGTATTTGTCTGTCATGCGCGAAAAGTGCGGTGTATAGGCCTCCACGCGCGCTATGTCTTCGATGCGTAGTATCTGTTCGGTTTCCATATTTTTCAGTATTTCATAATTACGAATCCGGCGTCAAAATTGCCCCACATCACGGGGTGCTGCTTGTTTCGCGAATCTCGGCGCACGGCTCCGCTGACATAGCGAAAGAGCTCGCGCGCGGTGATATTACGGTCGCCGTCGGCATCGGCATTGCCGCGCATTCCGCGCAGCAGGTGATAGGTAAACAGCGATTGGGACATGCCCTGCACCTCCAGCGAATACTCGTTGGTACGCGATGACATAAATAGTATCGTATTGGGGTCGCCGACATTGTGGCGTACCTTGCGCGACGAGGATGTGGTGTTGCGCGACGATCCGGAGTGGCACGAGTCGATAATGACGACCTTGCGCGTAGCCGGCGAACGCTTCATCAGGCGTGCTAACACCTTGTAGGACAATATCTCGCCTTCACCCTCGTCTTCGGTATCGTATGCCACTATGCCGCCTCCAACCCCGTGTCCCGAGAAGAAGAATATCAACGAATCATCGGCCTTGGCTTTGGCAAAATGATTTCCTATGACCTCGATGAGGTTGGCACGTGTGGCGTTAGACCCGGTCACCAGCGCCACGTGCAGGTCGGGATAGGACTTGCACATTCGAGCAAAGGCGCGGGCATCGTCTTCGGAGACGGTCAACGATGTGACATATTTATAGTTGTTGATACCGACCGCAACAATGTACGTGGAGGCACGCGAAACCATCGCGCACAGCAGCACCGATATAAGCAGGCATAGTCGTCCGGCATATGTCTTGACTTTCATAATCTTGGGTGAGATGATTGGGAAATTATGAGAATAATGGGAGTAATGCGAGGTCAGAAGCCTCCGCAATCTCTGGTGAATTATGGCTATCCGGCGCTTACTCTCTGAACTTGACCTTGCAGAATGGGCATTGGCCCTGCTTGACAAGGACTTCGTAGGGCTTGGCCGCGCCCAAGAAGTTGTGGCAACACGGGCAGCTGTAATCGACTTGGAAACGGCGGTTGATGTCGAATTGCTCCTCGGCCAGGCGGTCGCCCATAGGAATCATACGCAAGGTAAGGGCCGAGCCCAGGGCCATCAGTCCGCCCATACATACACCCTTGACGGCGATGTCGGTCGTGAACATTCCGACGAGCCCCATCACCAGCGGCATACCCACGGCCATAGGCAATATGCGGTATACGGATGCGTGGTTGCGGCGGCGGGCTATCGCCAGGGTGTCGTGACGATATTTTTCGTAAACTTCCTCGAGGTGCTTTATGGACACGCTACCATCGGCGGCAATGGCCGGTTCGGCCGGAACGGGCGTCGGATTGGATGCGGCCACGGATACGGGCTGCGGCGCGGGCTTGGCAGCGGCACTTGATGGCGCCGCCTTGGGCGCTGCAGCCGCAGGCTTCGCCTTGGATGCGGGTGCGAGGTTCAGCAACTGCCGTAGCGTGGTCTGTAGCGACCCCAATATCAGCGGTGTATCGGCATCAACGATGGCCGTAACCACGGGCAAACCGTTGACATACGTGCCATTGGTGCTGCCCAAGTCCTCTATGGACCACCGTCCGTCGGCCAGGGGCGTGGCCGCGAGATGACGCTTGCTCACCGAGAGATCTTCGATGGCGACGGGTTGCTGACCCTGACGGCCGATGATGATAATGCTTTGAGATTGCATATCTATCTATATTATAATGTGTTTGCTGAGATTATGCTGCCAATGTTATGTTCCAACCTTGCGGCTTTTTATGTTACCTATACCGAGCAAAACCTTTGCCGGACAGGCGCAATATATTGCGTCCCTACGGTGACAATCTATTGTGATGCGGACTCGGTGTCCGTACGCGGTTGCACGCCTTCGACATCCGCATTACGACGCACAGGTGTGGTATACAGAGCTTTAAGCTTGCGTAGGGCGTCCTTGCTCACCGAGAGCGTCGCCGTATACGAGGATATCAAGTCGCTCAGCACCAGACGCTGTCGCAAGACGTTGATTTGGAACAGATAAGCGCTATTGATGATATAGCGTTTGCCGATGCGCACAAAGATGCTGTTTTTCTCGATAAGCACCCCGGCTATAAGTTTCTCGAGATGCACCAGCGAGGTCAGCAGCGTGGCCGTCAACCCGTTGGAAAACACAACTTTCGTGTAATTGGCATCAGCCTCAAAATACATCACACGTTCCAGTCGTATGCGCGTCAGCTCGTCGCGTGTCGAAAAAAGCAAAATATTGTCCATAACGTCTAATTACACCTGCCGAAGAGCATCGCAACTACGAAGATACTTTTATTCCGAAGGGGCTCGTAATTTCGAGAGCTTCGGAGTTCTCGAAATCATCGGCAGCATTTACTACGCAAAAGTACAAATAATTTTCCCTTTCGGCCAAAAAATTCCTGTTTTTTCTAATCATTAGCCCTTATCGCGCATTTTGCTATCATTTTCTTTTGCGTCCGCGTCGGGGAATACGCCGCCGCAAAGGTCATAGAATCTTCGGAACAGAGCCTTAAGTTTTTCGGTCACCTTTGCTTTCTTGGCCTCGCGATTGGCTCCCGCAGCCCCAAACAACTATTTTGCTCATCGGTCAATCGGGTTGTTCGTAATAGTATGAGTAATCAATGCCCTTCATAAACATCTCGCGGTCGTCTATCAGGGGCGTCAAGGCGGAGGCGACCAGGCGTTTGACGTGGGCGCTGTCGGCTACACCTTCGCGCATGGCGGCGAGGTATTCATTCTTGTCGATGCGGCTCCAATCCACACAACGCCGGAGCGAACGCTTCAACATCAGGTCCAGCCAGATGCGCGTGCTACGACCATTGCCCTCCATAAAGGGATGGGCAACGTTCATCTCGACATATTTGTCCATGATCTCGTCGTAAGTCGTTTCGGGCATACGCTCGATGACTTGCAATGTGTCGGGGAAATGCATACAATTGGCGAAGGTGAACCCGCCTATCGAGATATTCTTAGTCCTAATCTGCCCGGCAAAGTCGTACAACCCACCGAATATATACGCGTGTATCTGCTGCAAGCATTTCAGCGTCACCGGCTCTATACTGCTCATCAAGCCGCTCTCGTATAAGCCATACGCCTTTTTGTGGCTTTTTCGGTCAAGCGAATTATTGCCGTAATTAAGCCATTCCGGAACTTCCAGGTCGTTGAAAAAGCGTATGGACTTTTGGAAGGCTTCGACGTTCATTGTTCTCTATCGATTTTAATGAGTGGATAACGGCAATGATACTCGGGATGGGTGGCGCGATGGTTGATTTTGTTTGGATTTACAAAGATACAAAGAATTTTCTTAGGGTCAACGCATTGCCGTTCCGAAAAATATGCGTACCTTTGCAGTCGGTTTGGCCCGAAGGCAAAACGTCGGCACGGCCAAAGCGAAATAAACAACACTAAACACATACCCCAACTAACATTAAACAATGCAGTACGAAACCGTTTTCATTTTAACTCCCGTTTTGTCTGACGAACAGATGAAGGAAGCGGTAGCAAAGTTCAGCAAGGTGCTCACCGATGCCGGTGCCACACTTGTGAACACCGAAGAATGGGGCCTGCGCAAGCTGGCTTATCCTATCGCCAAGAAGTCCACGGGCTACTACACCCTGATTGAGTTTGACGCTCCCACCACCACCGTCAAGAAGCTCGAAACAGCTTTCCGCCGTGACGAACGCGTCATCCGCTTCCTCACTTTCCGCCAGGACAAATACGCCGCCGAGTACGCTGCCAAGCGTCGCAGCCTCCGTGGCAAAAAGAACACCGAAACCACAAACGCCGAAGCACCCAAGGAGGACTAAACAATGGCACAGACACAATCCGAAATCCGCTACCTGACCCCCATGTCGGTAGACGTTAAGAAGAAAAAATACTGCCGCTTCAAACGTGCAGGCATCAAGTACGTCGACTACAAGGATCCCGAATTCCTCAAGAAATTCCTCAACGAGCAAGGCAAGATCCTGCCCCGTCGCATCACCGGCACTTCGCTGAAATTCCAGCGTCGCGTGGCTCAGGCCGTTAAGCGTGCCCGCCACCTGGCTCTGCTGCCCTACGTAACCGACCTTATGAAATAACAACCCCCATTCAAGGACCATATAAGATATGAAACTTATTCTGAAAGAAGACGTTGCAGGCCTTGGATACAAGGACGACGTTGTTGAAGTAAAGAACGGCTATGGCCGCAACTATCTGATTCCCACCGGACGCGGTGTCATCGCTACACCCTCCGCACTGAAAGTTCTCGCCGAGAACCTGCGTCAACGCGCACACAAGCTGGCTCAGCTCAAAGCCGATGCCGAAGCTCTCGCCGAAGCTCTCAAGGATGTCAAGCTGTCCATCGCCACCAAAGTCAGCGATACAGGCACAATCTTCGGCTCGGTCAACGCAGCTCAGATTGCCGAGGCTCTCAAAGAAGCCGGACACGAAATCGACCGCAAACTTATCTCGATCAAGCAACCCGTTAAGGAAGTGGGCAACTACACCGCCACTGTGAATATCTACAAAGAAGTCAGCGTAGAAATTCCCTTCGAGGTTGTTGCCGAATAATCTTTTTGGACACACCACAATATCAAAAGGGCCGATCCCGCCACGGGGTCGGCCCTTTTGATGCTTTTAAGGACAGATATTGTAGATTGTAGGGGAATAATACATTATTGACACCCCATACACGGCATACGATTACGCACAAATCGTCATTACAACATCGCATACGTCCATAATCCTCAAGATAAACCGCTTCAGAAGACAGCGACAATGGCTAAGGCCACAATGACAGCCATACCGACGCCCACGACAAGGCGCTGAGGTGTCAGCTCGTGCCACCGCTCCTGGACCTTCGACACCTGCAAGGTGTGTGTATAATGCCGCACGGTGAGTACGCACAACAGCGCCGCCGCAGTGCCGACAATCGCGCCCACCAAAAGGTCGCCGGGATAGTGAACGCCCAAGTATATACGGCTGTAGCACGTCACCAAGGCCCAGGCATACAGAAAAGCGACAACGCCGCGCCGCCGCAGCAGTACCGCCACCGCCGCCGCGAGCGCAAAGGTATTGGCCGCATGGCACGACGGGAAGCCGTATTGTCCGCCGCGGTATCCATCAACGATATGCACCATGGTACTCAGGGGATTATCCAAATTGGCGGGACGCAGGCGCTCGGCCAAAGGGCGAAGCAATGTTGCACAGGTCTGGTCGGCAATGGTCACTGCAAGTCCTACCGCCAAAGACAGCAGCAGTCCACGCCGCCATCCATAGCGCCACAGCACGGCAATGAAGATGGCCGCATACATCGGCACCCATACCCAACGGCCGGAGAACAGCATCATAAAGCCGTCCATATAAGCCGAGTGCATATCGTTAAGCGCCAGCATCAGCGATTGGTCTATGTCTATCAAGAATTCCAGCATGTTTTCATCGCTTGGATAGGTCGGTATATATACTCTGTACCAGCGCTTTGGCTGCACGCACATCCGCGCTGTCGCCCTCCAATGTCGCTCCGGTGTCAGTGCTCACGGCCGAGAGGCCGCGGTCGGTGACAAGGCCGAACCACGACGGCTCGGAGACATAGCCGAAGCCGGCAGTGCGCGTATCCAACAAGTCACGTCCGAAAGGAAGTGCATCCCGAATGCCCATCAGCGCAAGAATGGTGGGGGCTATGCCGCTTTGGCTGCCTATTTTGTCAACAATCACCGGCGTCCCGGCCAATGCTCCGCCCGTCATTACCAGCGGTATATGATGACGACGCATACGGTCCTCCAAGCCCTGCGGCCACGCGCCCCAGTGATCGGGGACTATCACCACCAAGGCACGCTCCCATGCGGCAGAGGCACGCAATCCGCGTACAAAACGTCCGAGGCAGTCGTCGGCGTACGAGAAAGCATTCAGGCGCTTGTCATGCGCGAAGCGCCCGAAGGGAACATCAAATGGCTCGTGGCTGCTCGATGTCTGTATCACCGTCAGCGTCGGCGACTTATCCTTACGGTTCGAAATGTCGCTCAACGCCCGGTCAAAGACCGGGCCGTCGTGTACGCCCCATTTGCTCAGGCGCTCGCCCACAGGAAAATCGGTATCGCCCACCAATCGGGCATAGCCCGTGGCACGCAGATACGCCCTGAGATTAGTGAAATCCAAGTCACCACCATAGTAATAGGCTGTGCGGTATCCGTTGGCAGCCAGAACCGTAGACAGCGTAGGCATCTTGTCAAACTTGTTGATATACCTCAGCAGCGACGTCGAAGGCTGGGCCGGATAGCCGCCCAGTATGGTGGTAAGAGCCCGGTCGGTACGGAAACTCTCGGCATAGAAGCGCGTCCACAACGCGCCCGCGTGTGCGATACTGTCCAGATTGACGGCCACGTCCCGGCCGCCGAGGCTCGGCATCAGCTCGGCCGAAAAACTTTCGAGGACAATGATATACACATCAGGACGAGTCACTTTCAGCGACAGACCATAGGCCGGCGCTACACTGTCGGCAGACACCGCAGGGCGATGATACAGCGCATCGACTTCGGCCGCAGCCACATTCGCATCCATATATCGGAATTGGTTGGCGAGGTCGTCCGTATGGCTGAGCGAGTACAAGAAGCTGAACAAGGGATTGACGGCGGCATGGTTCAGGCGCAGATCTTGGCTGAAAAACGCGCGACCCGGCGACATCGTAGACACGGTGACGCCGCCGCGTATGGGTATAATCATAGCGCCGCATACAGCCAGCCACACTGCCGTCATCCATATACGACGGCGCAAGGGGCGGCACAGCTGCTCAGGCAACCCGAAACGGCGCACCACAAGACGCATCCAAAGTCCTATCGCCAAGGTCAATACAGCCATCAGCGCCAACACGCCCACCTCGGCATACCACGGCAGACTGGCCATAGCCGAGGACGGGGAAGTCACGAAATAGAACCACGGCGTTACGTCCAAGCGGAAGCCCCAGTAGGGATACAGTACCGCATCGAGTACATAGCCCACGGCGATAATCGCCGAAACAGTCCAAAGGTAGATGCGCAGCGCCGCGGACATCCACGGCCGTACGACCCATATCGAGACCACTGTCAGCAGCAGCACCGGCGCCACGAGATATGCCGACATCGACAAGTCCATGCCCAAGCCGTGCCACAGCACCGCCGGGGCCTGAGCCATATCGGCCCACGTGTATTGAGGCTCGACGGCCATCCATATCGGATGAGCCACAGCCATCACAAGCAATATCGCCGCCCATACGGCCAAAAACATCCGGATTCGTTGTTTCATACCGCAAATTTACCACTTTTTTCCGGTACTAACCACCTTTTGCATAGCATCTGCTTGTAATACCACTTCCTATGGTGCCAATAGCTCGCTGCATTTTTCTCACTAATCTTCTCATTTTTTTGGCTGTATATTGCCAAGGCCAAAATAAACACGTATCTTTGCCCTATCACAACCCTATACCCTCAACCATGAATGTCGCAACACTTCGCTTCATCATCACCTGTATCGGCATCGCCTTTACCACGGCGACACACGCCGCCGTACCCGAAAACAATATCATTATCACCAAATTGGAAGCCGTATATACCATCGAAGCCGATGGCAGCGCAGCTGCGACACGCGTACGTGCCGAAGAAAAGCGCACCTACACCGCCACACGTGCCGATGCCACCGGCATCTGGGCTACATTCTACGACGAAAGCATCTCCATCGACCGAGCCAAAGCGCCCGGAGCGACCCCGATATACCGAGCATGGGAGGACGACGACCTGTTTCACAGCGGATCTCGCGTATGCGTACTGCCGCTGAAAATCCGTGCAGGCAAGACCATCGAGGCCGCAGTCAAGCGCACATTCAAAGACCCGATGCAATTAACCAAAGTCATCATCGCGCCCAATGTCCCGGTGCGCGAAGGACGCTGGACCATTGAGATACCGCCGGCATTGGCATCTCAGATGTCCGTAACGGCACTACGCCTGCCCGCAACGGCACACCTGGACAGCACCGTCACAGACAAAGGTGGCAAAATATACACACTGGCAGCCAAGGACATTCCCGCATTTACGAACGAAAAATACATTCCGTCATCCCTGGCCGTGGCCCCGGTACTGGCCGTCTCCGGCATGGTCGGCAATTGGCACGATTTGTACCGCTATCTGCACTCGCTGGTTGACCCCGACATAGACAATGCGCCCGCGGCCGCCGACCTGGCACGGCAATTGACAGCCGATATCCCGGACAACGAAATCAAGGCCAAAATCGACACTATCGCTCGGTGGGTGCGCCGTAATATACGATACGTAGCCATTGAGAATGGCAAATACGCATTCAGCCCCGACCTGCCTGACGACGTTCTGGCCAAACGCTATGGCGATTGCAAAGGAAGCGCATGTCTGATACGCGCCATGCTACGCGCCGTAGGCATTGACGGGCGTATGGTATGGATAGGCACACGCGACGATGTCATCGGCGATTGGGACGCGATGCCGTCGCTGGGCTGCGGCAACCATATGATTGCAGCGGCAATACTGCCGGATACTGTCATCTATCTTGACGGGACAGTACGTAATGCCCCCGACGGCTTTATACCCGAGTCCATAATCGGAGCGCAAGCCCTTATCGAAAACGGGCAGGACGGGATGCTGCTTCGCGTACCCGATGATCCGAAGTCGCACGGAGCTACCACACTCAGCGGTACGGCGGCTGTAGACGATGATATGCGCACCATGCGCGGGCATTTGACAATGTCCGCCTCTGGCAGCAGTATTCTATTGTTGTCCTCCATAGCCGATGCCGTGCAGGCTTCGCGCCGAGACATATACATGGAAGACATCCTCTCCGGAGGCAGCCGCAGTTGCCACCTCGACAGCCTCAGACCTATGCATAGCGACGATGGCGCAATCATAGGCATCCAAGCGGCGTACGCCAACGATGGAGCTGTCATCTCCGGAGCCGGCGGCGCCAAGCTGTACATCAACGTATCGCCATTACGCATCATCGCGCTCCCGCTATTTGACCTGCCCAAGAGACGCTACGATGCCAAGATTCCGATGACCGATGACGCTGCAGCCGATATCACAATCGACATCCCCGAAGGATATGCAGCCGAGTACGCCGCTCCCTCCGAGATGTCTACACGCTGGTACGACCTACGCGTGGAGTACGTCCACGACAACGGCAAAGCCCGATGCCGAGCCTCATTCAAATGGAAGACGCCATATATACGCCGCGCAGATATGGACGAATGGAACAAAGCCACACGCAAGGCCCGCCGCATCATGACCACACCTCTTTCGCTAAGTCGCGCCGCCGCACAATGACCTTCCCGGATGCCGACATACGACTGACCGATAACATCAGTCCTTTAACCGACAAAACATACCATCTATTCCCCAAAGACCAAACTCATTATGAGACCGTTACGCCACCTACTACTATCATTAGCCCTATTGGCCGCCGCCACGGCATACGCCGGCATTGACGCCAAATTGTACCGACAGACAGCCAAGCGTATCTGGAGCGAAGCTGACACCCTATTCCGCGCAGATATGCCCATACCGGACAGCATCGCAGAAAAGTCTTCGGCCGTAATAATGATGCGACTTGACCAAATAAGCACCAAGCAACAGATTCAAAACACAATATACAAAGCATCCGGACGCACCAACCGCACAATACGCCGTCACCTACGCCGCACTATGGTCAAACTATTGGACCAAAAGGCTGTAGAGGACTATGGTGATACCGAATTCGGCGTCAAAGAAAACATCAAATATCGCGGATTGCTGCTTTACGAAGCCAAGGACGTCTTTGGCGCACGTATACACAAACCCGACGGCTCGGTTGTCGAAATCGACGTTCCGGACAATGCCATAGAAGTGGCACATGGCAAAAAGGCAGACAAGGAACGCAAGTACAAGATTGCAATACCGGGGCTGGCCGTGGGCGATATTCTCGAATACTTCTTCTATGACGAAGAAATGGCCGAGGAATTCAGCCTCGACCCTATAGACATCAAATTCTACGACCGCTATCCGATACTGAACCGCGTAGTGTCAATGAAGATGTCCCCGTATCTCACCACCGAATACCGCACCTACAACGGCGCACCCACGCTCAACGTTACACGCGATAAGGACGACAACTATTGCGCCGAAACACACGTAATCAACGTCCCCGGCGTAGACTTCACCCTGTACGTAATACCTACGCGCCAGTTGCCGTTCATACGCCTGCAGACACTCAACAACTCATCCTCCGGATACCACGCTCCATCCTCGCGCAACGCCGGATTTTACACCAACATCCTGCCCGGCAAGTACTATCGCGAAGTGGGCGAAGTGCTGCACGATGCCGAATACGAGTCCTCGCTGCCGGGCAAGGCCGTCAAGATTGCTAAAAACTATATCAAAGCCCACCCGGGCATGACCCAACGTCAAATCGTGGACGTGATGTGGCTGGCGCTGCAATACAGCGATGCCATCGATGATGACGACGATACGCCCAACTACTACGGAATGTGGAAAACGTTGTATATGGTTGACTGCTTGGACAAACTGAAAGCATACGATGAAGGCTCGGTAGGCATAGGCGTAATCAATCCGCGCAACGACGTCCCTACCGCCGAGCCCTCGGCATGGTACGACTTCTCGTTTGTAAACCTCGTGGGCGACAGCGTATACTTCGCCAAACCGCAGATGTGCTACATGCCCGGCGAAGCCCCCGCTGCATACCAGGGCGAGAAAGGATACGCCTTTGTAGGTCCGCGCGAAAACATCAATAGGCGTACATTACTCACCGAATTTACCATAAAAGACCTTAAGCATATCGGCAACCGCATCATATCTAACGCCACCATAGACCTCGACCCGGACATGGGTACGGCCACCGCCAAGGGGACAGCAACCTATACCGGCGGATGCAAGGAAATGGCGGGCAAACTCACCAACGCCAACGAGTGGATCGCCAATGTCGAAGAATATCTCGGCATCAGCAAGAAATATGTAGACAAAGAATATGACGCCGTGGAGCGCGAAAACGAAGTACGCGGCATCGTGTCCAAGGAACGCGCATTTATCTTGGGCACTCAGCCTGATTCGATATTATCCTACAAGATTTCGGACCGCGGCATCCTTCCCGGCTCAAAAGGGCTCGAAGTGGAAACCGAGTGCCACCTTTCGGACATCGTCTCGCCCTTAGGCGCCGATCTGAGCCTCCATGCAGGCAAGCTCATAGGACGCTTCGATAAGGTCACCGGACCCGAGCGCACGCCGCTGGTGGACGCAATGATGCCCACGGCACGCCAATTCTCGCGCACAGTCACCATCCACATTCCCGAAGGATACACAGTAGACGAGACCTCGCTGCGTGACTTCGCGGCCAACGTCAACAAGCCCATAGGCCAATTTGCAGTACAAGCCGCAGTCACCGCCGAAGGCGACATCCGGATTATGAGTATGTGGCGCGTCAAGATACCCACCGTGCCGCTACAGCTATGGCCGCAGTTGCTCGAAATGCTTGACGGCGCAGCAGCCGCCACCGAGAAATCCATACTCCTCACCCGTAAATAACACACCCCAAGACACATAAAATTGCGCCCCGGCGGACATTCCGTCGGGGCGTAACCACTTTGCCGAAACAGATATGCGGACAAGTTCCGCATATCATACCTTAAAGGATGAGCGGCGAGGGCGGCATCCGCCGTGGCCTCAGGCCGTCACGTCATTTCTCGTCTTTCCCATTCCAACCTTTGAAGTAGTCGAGCACACGCTTGGATTTGCTGCAGTAGAGTGCATCTTCGGGTAGGTCGGCCATAAGGCAATAATAACGTTTACGCATCTTACATTCTTGCTTCCACATATCTTGTGCACCCTCCTCCGAGGCTTCGAAGGCCATGTAATTGTCGATATTGAGATCGGTTGCGACAGCCTCAACATCCTGATTGGCGCCGAGGTAGGTAAAAGTCCAGCCCTTAAGACGCAACTCGTCCACGAACGCCTTGACCATCGCCGAGGTATACACCTGCGACGAATTTTCCTCGCCATCGGTGATTACGGTCACCATCACGATATCCTCGTCGGCCACGCGAGTGCGCAGATCATTAATGGCCACACCCATAGCATCATACAGCGGCGTGCACTCCCCGGGGCGATACTGCTCGGTAGTGATATTCTTGGACTTCTCGGCCGGAGTGCCATTGAAAATAAAGCGGAGGTGGCTACTGTCAAAAGCCACCAGCGACACAAAATGGCGCTGCGTGTCGTCCTCGGTCTGCGACTGCCGGATGGTGTCCAGCGTCTCATTGACGCCGTCAAGAGCCTGCTTGTATATCGTGCACATCGAGCCGCTCTCGTCCAGGATGATAAGGTCGAAGAAACAGCGCTTGCCATCTTTACGCGCCCGCGCGACAGCCGTAGCATCAAATTCGAGGTCCTTTTCCTGCTTCGGTCCCGACTCCTTTCTGTCGAGGCCCATCACTTTTCTGAATGTCTTGTTCATTTTGATCCAATTGTTTGAGGTGAGTATTCTTGTTCTATTACACCTTTATATACCGTTAACCCTCCAAAGGTAAATCCCCCGCCACGAAAAAGATTCCGCCATCAGCTCAAAACAAGGGACGCAAGACATCCGACCCAAAGCAATGCCGGGACGCGGCCGCAGCCACACCCCGGCACACACGTCTCAATCGGGCACGGAACTACATTCTCGCATCACTTATATGCGTCAATCAAGTACTTCATATTCTCATGATACTCTTCGTTGCCAAGATTAATCACTATCAGATTTGAACGAGTTCGAGTAATACCTGTATACAAAAGCTCGTTGAACGTGGGGTCTCCATCAAAGTGCTTTTGTAAAATAAGGAACACCGTATCGCTTTCCCACCCCTTAAAGCTGTGAATAGTAGAGATCTTGATATTTCCCGTATTCATCCAAAAGTTGAATTTCTTATTCTCTCGAATATCCTTGTAATCACCGGCGAACACCGCATCCCTGAAGGTCATAAAATCTTCTTTATACCGTTTTATTACATCCGTAAGGTCGTTAAGTGTAATCTTATATCCTTTACATTTTTCTTCAAGACGTATTTTGAAATCATCCGGGAACATACGATACATTTCATACGCTGCAAATAGAACGGCAATATAGCGTGCTCCTTTCTCATAAGTGCAATCATTGTTTCTTCTGATACGTTTCATCAAGGAATCACGCAATATAGGGGGACAAATACTTGCCTTCCCTCGTATGCCACGCAAATACATGTGTTCATATGTCTCAAACATCGTTGATGCTCTACGTCCCGTTTTATAGCGATAATACGTTTCGAACAATTGCAAGAAACCCATCTCCGCTCCAAGCACTGTTATATCGTTAATTGCAACATCTTTAACTCGATTCTTTATGTTCCCTTCAATAATATTAAATACCGATTTGATGGGATCGTCTCCTTGAAGATAAATGTAATTAAGATATCCCTGCTGCAAGTTCTGTCCAAAGAAGAGAGAATCTTGTTCAGACGTCAAAGTATTATCAATTTCATACTTATTCTCGAAAAATTTGCGTTGAAAACCAAGAGCGAGGTCCTTAATTTTCATATCCGAACGAAAACATGTGTCAAGCGTGTTTACGCCGCGTACATTGGTTGCCACATCCTTTCCTTCTGTACCTCTGTTGTATATATTTTGCTTAACGTCACCCAAAAGGTAGTATCCGCTACGTGGATATTCGCCGCCCTTAAAAAGAAAGTAGTCCTTTATTATATCCATCCAAACGCGCTTGTAATCCTGTATTTCATCAATAAAGATTACATCATATCGCTCCGTTGACTCACTATGCTCGGCAAAAAGCCCGTAGTTGTCGAAATAACGAGCGAAAAACTGTTCTTCGGTCTCTCCTTCCCCTCTTCGAAAATCAATCCCGAGATTATTCAACTGGAATTTAATGAATTGATGATAGTTAAGTATCGTAAAGGCAGACCAACTGAAATCCTCGTATACTTGCTGTAATTTATCGTGAATAAAATTCTTAAGTGTAATATTATAGGTGAGTATCAGTATTTTAGGATTATCTACTCCATTCCCGACCAACTCTTTATATGATTGTACGGCTTTTGCTGCGAGCATTGTTGTTTTTCCGGAACCGACAACCCCTTTAACGCGCCACTCTTTTCGTTTTGCTCCATCATAAATGAGCTCATCCTGTTTTTTTGAATACATCCGAGTTGTCGGATACTGACGTTTCAATCGCCCATCGTATCTTACGATAGGCACTCCTTGATTTTGGGTGTGCAGCGGTGGTAGGAGCAAACGATGTATACTGTTATACAGGTCATCTGTAAAAAGCTGACTGGGTCTTCTATTCGAAACGACATAAAACCTCTTCAAGGTATCAGTAAACGATTTTTCATTTAGATCATCGTTTCCAAGTAATGCTATGTTCTCAATAAACTTGTTATAGCTTTTTTCATGGGCGTATGGTGAAACCAATTTATCAATGACTTGTTGATGTGATGCACAATGGAAATAAACGCCACAAGCCACAACACTCCACATCTTTGAATTCTTAATTTTCATTTCAAGCAATTCTTCTATATGGAGGTTGTACAGATTACTTTTATACTGTAGCGCTTGCTCTATCGGTGACTTAATATATGCACGCGCTTCTTTATCATTTTTGGGGAAAGCAAGATGCCAATGCTTCTTATCGTCTATTGTATACAAATCCAAATCCCAATCTTTAACCTCAATAATCATAACACCACCCCCTTTACGCATTATTATAACATCGGGGCGGTCGCCATTGAGATATGGGTTGAAATACACCTCAAAACTATCGTCAAGTGTATTCTCAAGGAAATGCAGCAGATGCCACTCGCCGGGCGTTGGCGGAGTACTAAGCATCCGAATTTTGTCTATTGGAGGAATAAATGTAGCCATAAAAAAAACAGGTTAAATGCATAAGCGCAATTTACAAAATTATTCAATGGCAGAATCATATCTGAGCGAATTTCATAAGGTATCCCAAGCTAACAAGTCTATCCTCTTTCAAAATAGCCTCCTTTTCGTACGGGCGCGATGCCGCGCCCGTACGGGTGTCTTGCCGGAGAGAGGGTGGTGATTGATGTGGTTTGAGTGAAGGCCCTATGCGTCAATCCGGGCAAGACACCGAGGAGATACTACTATGTCAGAATGTCCCAATTATTCGGGGTCGACCTCGGCTATGTCTTCGTCGGCCCCGGCTTTGGCAAGGTATTCCTCTTCGTCAATGTCATCATCGGCCCCAGCACGGTATTCCTCTTGGGCACGGTATTCTTCCTCGTCAACGGTGTCGGCGCAGGCTGCAATGTCATCTTTCTCGTCGGGCGTGCTGTCGTCGTAGGGAGAGCGGTGCTTGAACTGCATCACGGGGCTGTCGTTGTGCAGGACGGTGGCATCAACTACGGCGGTGGCATCGAAGCCTTCGAGGTACTCGGGCGCGAGGAAGCTGTTGTCCCATAGGTTGGCATCGGCGCCGCAGACAAGGTGGCACAGGCCGGTGCCTTTTTCGTCGGCGAAGCTGTATTCGCCATCGTATTCGGCTTTGACAGCGAGGTTTTGCAGCCAGATTTTGAGGTAATCGCTGTTTTGCATCGAGCCGAGGCGATGGAGCACCTTGGTGACTATCTCGTCTTTGGACGCCTGCTCGCCGTTCTCAACTTGCTCATCGCTGATGGTCGAAAGCAGCTGGCTGATGACTTTCAGGGCATAGTGTGCACTGTTGAGATTCTCGGCGGCAATCTGTGCGGCGATGGCCGACATAGCCATAATGTCCTCACGGATTGCACCCTGACGCCCCTGTTCCTTCTTATCTTCGGCTGACTTTCCCTTGTCCGACTTTTTCACCACCTTGTTGATATACTTCTCAATCCACATGGAGAGGTCTGACAGCAGCACCCGTATGCGGCCGCAGTCGGGGTATTCGCGGCCGAATTGCAGGATGAAAAGCAGCTGCTTCTGTATGCCGTTGAAGCTGCAGCATATCCTATTGTTGTAGTTATTGTTATTTTGGGCATTGTAAATTGACCTTTTGTATATCGGGGTGTTGTAGATGTACGCCAGCTTGTCGGGCTTTATCGAGTCGGTAATTATCGAATTGCTGATGCGGGTCTTGGCGCTATTGAGACGCAGGTTGAGACTTTCGAGCACGTGTTGCAGTGTGTACGAGATGCGCTCCAGCAGGTCTTTGTCGTTTGCAAAGACCTTGTAATCGTCGCGATAGCGCAGGATTTCGTAGCCATCAGTGATGCCTTCACGCTCCAAAGCCTCGTGCAGCAACACGTCCGCGTAGCCCATGACAATCTCGGCGACGATGTCGTACAAGGTGCTGCCTTGCGGCAGGCCGATGTTGCGTCCCTGGCGCAGCATGGTCAGGATGCGCACAATGTCCGTCTTGACTTCGACTTCGGATGCCGTGCCCTTGCGGCAAAGAGCTTTTTCGACCGTTCGCAACTCGATAGTGCCGTAGCAATTGGTAATATCCGTGACAAACATGTAGCGATAGTCCAGCGACAGCTTGACGGCCATTTGCTCGAAACGGCTCCACCAGTTCAGGATGGTTGTGGCCTTATGAAAACTCTCATTCTCGGCCTGGATGACGGGGATACCGACAGCGTGTATGTGCGGCGTCGAGCCAAAGACCTTGAAGTCGTCGAGTATCGCGTCCCAATGCTCCGGAGTGCAAATCTCGCGCGCCAGCATATAGTACAGGAACGGATTGGACAGCGACAGCACGCGCACTGCATAACGGCCGTCCTTGTTGAGCATAATGTCATAATTGGCATCGGCCATATCCTCGGGGTTGACTTTATTCACACATTTGTCAATGGGGGTATCGCCGATGTGCTCGCGAGCAAACGCCAGTACGGGGTCAAAATTGAGGTACTCCGGCATCTCGGTAGTGACATACCGGTCGTTCTGCATGAGGAAGTCGAGGGCTTCGCCTGCACTGAGGTCTAAAATTGTCTTGGTCTTTTTGTTGGTCATATTATGCTATTTATTTTAGTCTATAGAATTGTGTTTGTGCCTTTATATACCCTCGGGGTACGGAATGTAAATGGATTTTTGAGTAAATTTTACACGCCGTCCGTATAGGTTTCACATCGGTAATCAATCGCATGTATTATAAAAACAAAACATCGCCACCGGGCTTGTCCCGATGACGATGCAAAGTTACCGCGCGTGCGCGAACTCTATGTTCGCACCTTGCCGTATCCCACCGTCATATCGGCGAGGGTTCGTACTATTTTGTCTCGTAATTCTGTGGGACTAAGGACTATAAGCGCAGAATTGTAGGACATAAGCTCGCGGATAAGTTCGTAATTTTCTTTGCAGTTGATGCGGAAAAAGTGCCCGCCGGTAAGCGCCGGATACTTTTGCCGCAGCTCGGCATCGCGCTCGCCGCGGAGCTGCGTCTGCGAAACATGCAACGGCTTGCTCCGGACATATTCAAAGGCTACATCGTTTGTCCAAAACACAATTTCCAGCACCGGATTATGCTTATAGTACGTCATACCGATGATGTCATCGAAATGTTCGCTCAAATCTCCGTCATAGGGCTGATACTTTATTCCGGGGAGCATCTTCAGTTCCGAGATGCGGTCAAGGGCGAAGGTGTACAGTTTCTTTTTGTCAACAATAGTGCCGAGCAAGAACCATCTGCGATTGTACTCCCTGAGTAATAGTGGGTTGACGCGAAACGATTTCCGGCTGTTCGGGATGTCGTAATTGTAATGCGTAAACTCGACCACCACTTCCTGTGATATGGCAGTAAACAGCTCGCCGAGTATATTAGACTCTCCTAACGGATTGCGTGTAAAGGATATAATTTCGCGATGGTCTTCGTCACCGATGTTCACCGATTGGCGCAGTCGCTCGAGGGCAGCGAGATTGGGTAGACCGTCAAATCGACCGATCATACGTATTGTTTCGCGAAGCATCAGCTTTTCGTCATCGTTCAGCTCTTGCTTGAATATCGTGAAGCCCTCATTGGCGTAGCGCAGGCATCGCTTGTTGCAGTCATCCGTATAGCGCTCGATGTCGGCACCGAAAGGGCCTTCCTCCAAGTACTTAATATCTTTTTCGATAGTGCGACGGCATACACTACCACCATCGGCGTCATACTCGACAAGACGCTCGTTGATATACTCGGTCATATCGGCAATCGAGTAGCTGTGATAGCGGTTGCTCAACAGGTCATCGAGCAACTTGTAGCGCGTCATCGCGTTTTTGTTGGCAGGCATAAGCGATAATCTTTAGCGACTCTTTATCGAATTATCAGTTTGGCCGAAGCCGGGCGACCGGCTGCCGGGTATACAGTGACGATATATATACCCGGAGCGAGTGCGGGAGCGTACACGGCCACCGAACCTGATGCGAAATCGGCATCGGCAGACAGCGCCACCGCGCCCGAAAGCGTAGACACACGCACGCGAGCCGCGCCGGAAGCATCACCGAGGACAAGGACAATATTGTCGCCCTGCTGTCCGGCAATCAGAGCGCCGTCCCGGCGAGCATCAACCGTGATGTCGTCTACGGCACCCATACCGGGGTAATTGGCGGTAATCGAGCGCAAGTCAAGACGTGCACCGGTGACGCTTTTTTTGACCATAGTGAAGTACATTTTCTCGAAAGTCAGCGGATAGCGGGGTGTCAGCATCTCGGTGCCATCGCTTTCGGCAAATTTGAAGACATACTCCTGCTGCTCGGGGACGGTGGCATTGGTGAGGCTGAAGCGTGTACCCTCGGCGTCTACAAAGTCCATCTTGATTCCACTTACGACATTGTCGCGGTCGTTCATCGTCAGCGTCAGGCTGTTAGGCAGCGAGTACAGCCGTATCGAAGCGCCGGGGTTGAAAGTCACCATAGGATTGCGATTGCTCTTGAGGTCAAAGGTGAGCGAAGCGCCGCGATCCCAGCCCTCGGGGAAGTCGGTGGTGTTTGAAGTCAAATTCTTGATAAGCGCCGAAGCATACTTCATTCCGAAGACCGTTCCATCGTCAAAGCGCGTGATGTCTATATCGCTTTCGGGAATTTCGACAGTCACTTCCATATTCACTTCCAAGTCTTTATATGTTCCGGTAACGGTTGCCGTACCGTTGGCCTTGCCCGTGACATATCCGTTGTCATCAATTTCGACAATACCCTCGGGTGATGCCGACCACTCGAAAGCCGAAGGATCTACATCAATATTGATGCCGCCGCAGACGCCGCACAGGCCCAACAACTGACGGCGATATTTGTCTATAAGCAAGGAGCTGTTGGCGGGCTTTACGCCGTCAATTTGAGCCAGGAACACCGGCATTTCGGCCGTTAAGGTCTTGCCTGCGGCGTTGTAAGTGGCCACAATCTTGCCCGAGACGGCATTATCGGACGCATGCAGCACGCCGTCAGCATCTACATAACCCAACTCGGCGGGGATGCACTCGAAGGTGCAATCCTTGGTGATATCCTTAGACACGATGTCGCCGTACTCATTATAAGCCATTACGCCTAAGGGCGTTGCGCCCAGCATCGGCATACGGCGGCGACGATTGGTGAAGCCTATGGACGCAGCATCGTCAGCAGCGGGCGCCGTAGATACAGCCAACATGGCATCGGCCACGGGACGTATCGACCCGCCGCGCATCGGGTAATTGAGCATCTCGCCGTCCAATGAAATGGCGGCGCTGCCACCGCTGTCAAAGTTGACCACATCATTGGCGCCATGGTCCACAAGGAAGGCGGCCATCTCGATGCAGTCTATGGCTTCGCTTTTGCCCGAACCGGCCTCGTTGACAGCCACATACAAGCGATTGCCTTCCTTATTGATACCGGCCATGGTGCGCGATGACAGCTCGTAAGAGCGACCATTGGGGTAGCTGCTACCGTTCTCAAAATCGTCATACTCGCCCTTATGCAATACTCCGTCATGGACTATGCTTACGTAGCCGTGGAAGCCCTCCATAATATTCTCGGGAATTACGCCCCAAGTCGGAGCGTCAAAAGTCTGATACACAGTGGCAATATCGCCCACTGCCGCCTTGTCCAGGGCGTGCAATTTCTCGTTGCGAAGATACAGCACATACGTGTCCACACTCGTCTGCATCGGCTCGTCCGAAATGGCCGTCACGCGGCATCGCGTACCCTCGGGGCGGTTTACAGCCCAGCCGTCTATAGGCTGCAACGCGATATAATGGCCGGCCTCGGTCAACGTCGATGCATTGTACATATTGAAGAACACGCACGAGCCATAAAACGCATTGGCCGCGCGATTGTAGAAGTCGATATACACCTTCTCATCGCCTATCACTACATAAGGGCTGATACCGGCGCGGAACACCTCGGCATGCTTCTTATCGTCAAAGGCCAGTGTCGAGCGGCTGAACTTCGTGTAATTAGGCTGACCTTCATGGATATTCAGGCCGATGGCATAACCTCCGTCATACGAGAAGAAATCGTGGTTCCACGCCACGCGCACATTGTGCCCCGGCTTGGACAACTCCGTCTGGAACGTCGGGACGGTCCAGCGCTTCGTATCCGGTACTGCCATGCGGCTCGGCGATTGTTCCACCTTATTGTAAGGATTGGTCAAGTCCACCTCCACAAGCCACACTATCAGCGGCTTGTCGTGATACACCAGCTTCGAGTAAGTGATACCGGGGCCGACGTTATACATCGCCAGCGTGTCGCACACGCCCCAGTCATACTTCAATTCGGTAGTCTGTGCCTCGGCACACACCGTCGATGACAGCGCCGTTGCCGCCATCATTGCGGCCACAATTTCGCCGCCCAAAGATGCCTTCATTTGCATATCTTTAAGTCTTATAAGTCGTTTTTAGGGTGCTCTACGATAATCTAAAAACTCAAAAACGGTTCGCCCACGGCCAACGCCGCCGTTTCGCGTCCGCTTCACCTACAAAATTACTCATTTTCCGCGAATACTCACTCCCCACCTTGACATTCATCGCTTATATCTGAATTGCGAGCGTTTTACGCTATTGCATTTATATATTGTATAGGCCGGCGGAAAATTAAGCAGCGGGGAAGCGAAACGATATCGCCTCTCCGCCGATATGGCTTGCGAATTTTAGTCCAAGATCACTTAGAATATAATCTCCGGTCGGTTGACTGGTCAGTCCTCAAGGTAGTAGACGACGGTGGAGACTACGCGGACGTTCTTCATGTAGGGCTTGCCGGAGTCGAGGTCTTCGATGGAGAATTGGCCTTGGCTGGCGGTCTTGATTTTGCCGAGGGTGGATTCGCTGTCTTTGGCGAATTGGGCGGCAGCTTCGCGTGCGCTCTTAGTGGCTTGGGCTATCATCTCGGGCTTGATGCTATTGAGACCGTTGAAGGTGTAGTTGACGTATGTGCTCGAGAAGGGGATGCCGCGTGCAAGCAGTACGCCTTGCTTGTCGACCATGGCGTAGACATCATCGACCTTGGAGGTGTTGACGTTGACGGTGCCGGTAAGGGCGTAGCGGTAGTTGCGGTTGGTTTCGCCGTAGCGTTCGGCCTCGGGTTCGTACACCGATGGTGTGCCGAAGGTGATATCCGCCTCGGCAATGCCACATTCTTTGATGAAGGCTTTGACGGTGGCGTTTTTGTCTTCGAGTTGGGCGTATAGAGCCTGTAGATCGTTGCCTGTGATGGTATAGCTTACGTTCCAGGAGGCATTATCGGCCTTGACTGTGCGTTCGGCCAGGCCGCGGACGCTGACTTCGCGGTCGCGGAATGCGAAGTTGTCGATGCCGGCTTTGAGTGCAAAGCCGCTGATAATGATGCCGACAGCGATGAGCAGCGCCGGAAGTGCGGAGGAGAATTTTTTGCAGTCCATAATTAGAATTATTAGAGTTTAATATAGGTATTTGTTTCGTGTCGGTGATGTTCGCCGGGGGGGTCAGTTGAGCACTTTGTATCCGGCATCGCGAAGGCCTTGGCGTACTTGCTCGATATGCTCGGCGTTGCGCGTCTCCATATCTATGCGCAGTGTGCAGCCGTTGATTTCGACCGAAGCATCGAGGCGTTCGTGTGTGACGGAGATGATGTTGCCGCCGAGTTGGGCGATGACGCCGCAGACGCCGGAGAGCTGGCCGGGCTTATCGGCGAGGTTGATGATGGCGGTATAGAAGCGGCCGCTCTTGACCAGACCGCGTGTGATGACGCGGTTGAGCGTATTGACGTCTATATTGCCGCCCGATACGAGGCAGCAGACCTTCTTGCCTTGGACGGGCAGTTTGTCAAACATTACGGCAGCAACGCTGACGGCTCCGGCGCCCTCGCTGACCAATTTCTGTTTCTCGATAAGGGCGAGTATGGCCGCAGCCACTTCGTCATCGCTGACGGTGACGACCTCGTCCACATACTTCTGACAGAAGGCAAAGGTGTTGACACCCGGTTCTTTGACGCAGATACCGTCGGCAATGGTGGCCACGCTGGGCAGGTGCACGGGATGTCCTTCGTGCAGCGACTGATACATCGAGGGAGCGCCTTCGGCCTGTACGCCGTAGACTTTGATGCCCGGGCGCAGGGTTTTGATGGCAAAAGCCACGCCCGAGATCAGACCTCCGCCGCCTATAGGCACCACCACGGCTTCAACTTCGGGCAAGTCTTCGAGTATCTCGAGACCGATAGTACCCTGTCCGGCAATCACCAATGGGTCGTCAAATGGGTGCACAAAGGTGTAGCCATATTGCTCCTTGAGTTCGAGCGCCTTGGCGTAGGCGTCATCGTAGACGCCGGGCACAAGGCATACCTCGGCGCCATAGCCCTTGGTGGCTTCCACCTTGGATATGGGTGCGCCGGCGGGCAGACATATCAGAGACTTGATGCCATTGTGTGTAGCGCCCAGGGCAACACCTTGCGCGTGGTTGCCGGCCGAGCAGGCAATGACACCGCGTGCCTTTTCCTCGTCGCTGAGCTGCGAAATTTTATAGTAGGCACCGCGAAGTTTGAATGATCCGGTCAGCTGCAGACACTCGGGCTTGAGCCACAAATCGACCCCGGGTTTGAAGTTGGTCGCATGTACCAGCGCCGTATGGCGAGCCACGCCGTTGAGTACGCGCGCAGCATTGAATATCTCGTTGATTTGCAGCGGCTCGGCTGCATGTTTTGTGGTATTTTCGGACATATTTGCTGTCTTAGGTATTTATAAAATGAGGAAGGGCGTTATATAACGCGACAAAAATAATCATTTTTTCTTGGTCTTTGTTCGTGTCGTCTGCGTTTTTTTGATAATTTTGCACCCGATAGCCGGGGCACACGCTTCGGCAGTATAAATATACACTCAAGACTATGTACAAAATTGTAAGCAAAGAATATTTCAGCCCCAAAGTCGTTAAGTTGGTGGTAGAGTCTCCGGAGATAGCGCGAGCACGCCGTCCGGGGCACTTCGTCATCGTACGCTGCGGCGACAAGGGCGAACGTATACCCCTGACCATAGCCGATGCAGACATACCGGCAGGCACCATCACCCTGGTGGTGCAGGATGTCGGCTTCAGCACCCACGCCATTTGCGGCCTCGAAGTCGGCGACAGCCTCACCGATGTGGTGGGCCCGCTGGGCAAGGCTACACATATCGAAAATTTCGGCACCGTGGTATGCTGTGGCGGCGGTGTGGGCGTGGCTCCCCTGCTGCCTATTATCAAGGCCATGAAGGAAGCCGGCAACCGCGTCATCTCGGTATTGGCAGCCCGCACGCGCAACCTCATCATCCTCGAAGATTATGTGGCGCAATACTCTGACGAGACCATCATCATGACCGATGACGGAAGCTACGGAATCAAGGGCTTGGTCACTGTCGGCGTACAGTCGGTGCTTGACCGCGAGCACGTGGATCAGGTGGTCACCATCGGCCCGGCCATAATGATGAAATTTGTTTCGAAACTCACGGCACAATATAATGTCCCCACGATATGCTCGCTCAACACCATTATGGTGGATGGTACGGGCATGTGCGGCGCCTGCCGCGTCACCGTAGGCGGCAAGACACGCTTTGTATGCGTTGACGGCCCCGAGTTCGATGCTCATCAGGTGGACTTTGACGAGATGCTGATGCGTCTGCACGCATACGATTAATACATCCATCCCCCTCCAAAAAAAAGTTTCACAGAATATCCGAAACATATACTGCAATGTCAGATAACCAAGAAAGCATACAGCAGCTGACCGACCGCGATGCCGCATGGCGTGCCGAGCTGCGCAAAGCCATAGCTACACCGCAACGCACCGTCATTCCCCGTGTGCGCATGACCGAGCTCGACCCGGCTTATCGTATCACCAACAGCGAGGAGGTGGCCCAAGGTCTCACAGCCGAACAAGCCCTCGTGGAAGCCTCACGATGCCTCGACTGTCCCAACCCTACTTGCGTCACCGGATGCCCGGTCAATATCAATATACCATCCTTTATCAAAAACATCCAGCGCGAGCATTTCGATGATGCCGCGCGCGTACTACGCGACACATCGGCACTGCCCGCCGTCTGCGGCCGCGTATGCCCGCAAGAGCGCCAATGCGAATCGCAATGCATCTACCATAAGATGAAGAAAGAGCCCATAGCCATAGGCTGGCTCGAACGATTTGCAGCCGATGCCGCACGCCGCGAGGACAAAGGCAAACACACCGTCACGGCTCTGGCAGCCGATGCGCCGCGCATAGCCGTAGCCGGCTCGGGTCCCTCGGGATTATCTTTTGCCGGAGCAATGGCCGCGTTGGGATACCGCGTCACCGTCTTCGAAGCTCTGCACGAAATAGGCGGCGTGCTCAAGTACGGCATACCCGAATTCCGCCTGCCCAACGAAATTGTAGACTACGAAATCGCCAACCTACGCGCCGCCGGAGTCGAATTTCACACCGATACCGTCATCGGCAAGACCTTGAGCTACGAAGACCTCAAGGCCCAAGGCTTTGTCGGACTCTTTGTAGCCAGCGGCGCCGGATTGCCCCGCTTTATGGGCATACCGGGCGAAAACCTCATAGGCATTATGTCCTCCAACGAGTACCTCACGCGCATCAACCTCATGGGCGCAGGACGTCCCGGATATGCCACCCCCGTACGCCGCGGACACACCGTAGCCGTCATCGGCGGCGGCAATACGGCCATGGACTCGGTGCGCACCGCCCTGCGTATGGGCGCCAAACGCGCCGTCATTGTCTACCGCCGCGGCCTCGAAGAAATGCCTGCACGCGCCGAGGAAATACACCACGCCCAACAGGAAGGTGTCGAGTTCATGACCCTGCACAATCCCGTGGAATATCGCGGCGATGAACACGGCCAAGTCACCACAATGATACTTCAGCCCATGCGCCTCGGCCTACCCGATGCCGGCGGACGTCGCAGCCCCGAACCCGATATGGACAAACCCCTCGTCGAAATGCCCGTGGACGAAGTCATCGTCAGCGTCGGCGTATCGCCCAACCCGCTGATTCCGCACAGCATTCCCACACTGGACACGACACGTCGCGGAACCATAGCCGTGGGCGCCAACAGCGGCGAAGACGGCAACGACGGACTTCAGTCATCGATACCCACCATCTTTGCCGGCGGCGACATCGTGCGCGGCGGCGCGACGGTCATCCTCGCTATGGGCGATGGTCGACGTGCGGCTGCACAAATGCACGCCTATCTGACGGCACACAAGGCATAAAACCCCTGCAACACAAGCGCAAAGCGGCAGCATCCACCCCTCCGGATGGTGCCGCTTTGCGTTTGTGCACACGCTAACACTCTCATTATAGCTATTATAGCTGTTTTAGCCATTATAGCCATTATAGCCATAATAGCACAATCTGCGTCCGGCTATACGTTAATTTATGTTATTTATAGGTACTATGTATTGCAAGGTATTATATAAATATCTAATTTTGCATCGTCAATATAAAACAAACGCTCTACACTCATGGCAACAAGCACCGACAATATGAAGGCGCAGATGCGCAAAGGAATGCTGGAATACAGCATATTACTATTGTTGCAGGGTGGCGATGCATACGCCGGCGAGATAATACAGGGGCTCAAAGACGCACACCTCATAGTGGTCGAAGGCACACTATACCCACTGCTGACGCGTCTGAAAAACGATGACATTCTCACCTACCGTTGGGAAGAATCGTCCTCAGGTCCACCTCGCAAATACTATACCCTCACCGATCGGGGTCGCGACGTATTGGCTGCGCTCACCACAGCTTGGTCGGAAATAGCAACATCCATCGAAATCCTTAGAAACAAGCAAATATGAAAAAATCATTCTCAGTCAACATCGACGGACGCCTCTTCAACATCGATGAAGACGCATACAACCTGTTGCAATCCTACCTTCAGCAACTGGGCACGGCATTCGGCAACGGCAACGACTCGGACGAGATAGTCCGCGACATCGAAGCCCGCGTATCCGAACATCTGGCCGATATGTGCCCCTCGACAGTGATCACCATCAAAGACATCAACGCCGTCATAGATATCATCGGCCGCCCCGAACAAATAGGCGCCGAAAAAAACGAGGATGCCGAAGCCTCTGCGGACAAAGCGACAGAGAGCGTAACGCCGCCACCTTTTAAAAATTCCGATGAGGCCGGCAAAGACCGCAAACTGTACCGCGATGTTGATGACTGCGTATTCGGCGGCGTGCTTTCAGGTTTTGCCAAATACAACGGATGGAGCATAACTACCGTGCGACTATGCGCCGTTGCATTTGCGCTGCTCACTACGGTATGGCCTTGTGTATTTGCCTATATAATTGCCTGGGTTATAATACCACCGGCGCAGACCGCCGAGCAAAAGTTGCGTATGGTCGGAATGCCGGTTAATGCCGCCACCATCGGACAGACGGTGCGCGATGCAGCCAATCGAGCCGCCGAAGGACTGAACAACTCCTTTTTCTCAATACTCGGGCGCGTCATCGCCGCCTTTGCCGGATTTATAGCCGGAAGCATCGGCATCGCATGCGCTATCGGTGCAGTATGTGCTCTGTTTCTGATAATTATGGGTGTCTTTACCTCACCCGAATGGGTCTTATCTCAATTTGATTTCAGTTTCGGGGGAAAAGCCGCAGGCAACGAATATATCGTAGGGCCGGCAATACTTTCGGTCTTTTTGGCCATCATCATTCCATGCCTTTTGGTCGTCTGGGGCGCTTGCGTGGTGCTATTCAAAGTCAAAAGCCCCTCACGCGCCACCATCATCACACTTTGCATTATCGAAGTTGTCCTGATTGCCGCCTCCATACTGATGTTCAACTACCTTGATGCCGTGCACACCGCTCATTATCTCGAATGTAACCGAGGCATTATGGAGACAGTGACGGTCACCGATTCCATCCCGGCAGACACAGCTACCGTAACCACCGCCACACAGACGACCACAGATGCCGCAACGCACACCACCGCACACACAACTGCCGCCGCACACTCAGCCACATCTTCCGCCGCTGTCGGCACCTTCCTGAGCTGCGCGGTCATCACCACAGCACTTTTCTTTGCAATCTGACTACGTTATCAACCTTATACACACGATATATCGGCATACAACGAGGAGGGCGTCAACCGACGTCCTCCTTCGTTTGTTTTTTTGAGACGGCACCCAAATCCTGCCTCGTACTCACAATACACTGAACAAATCACTCACAATTCACTGAATTTTCAGCCACCATATTATACATAGGGATATTACACAAAGCAAGAATCGGCCTAAAGCCGTATCAAAAGGCAATGCTGAAGTTGAGGCAGACAGAGTGGGTCTTATAGTCCGGATTATAATCCGAAAAATCCTTGGGATTGCCGTCAAAAAGCTTGAAGTTTGAATATGAATAGGTCAACGAAATCCCGTAGCGGTCAAAATTCATCAATAGGCCGCCTTCGGCTCGCCAATACGCCCAAGCCGAATTGCGGCTTCCGGCGGCAGGAGGAGCTAACGTCAGACCCGGCATAAAAAACAAGCGGAAATCGCCACCGATGCTCGGGATACGAAAAAGTGTGGGAGAGCGCAGTATCACCGAAGGCTTGAAAACAAGACGAGTGCAATATTCGTCCGGATCATATGTATCGTAATAATCATCATCCCAAGTGTAAAAAGGCCTCACCTCGCCGGCAAAACCTATGGACGCCGCCACGCCGGTATACGGCGTCGTCATCCAAGCGAGGCCGAAATGCGCTTCAAATCCGTCAGTATTGAGACCTAACTGCATATAGCCGCGCCAATGATAAGCCGAAGTCTCGTCTTGAGCTCGGCACTCATCAGCGAAGAGCATAAACAGCATTATCATAGCGATATACCTCCAAGCATGGGTCATTATCCAAGACTTTTTCATAACTTTGCGTATTGATAGGTGCTGCAAATTTATAATTTTTTCGGTGTAAAGATGCAAGATTACACACGATACGGGATTTACAAGGCAGAAAATAACAAGAACAATCAATAAGAACAATTAATAAAACATTCGAATATGAATACATTAAAATATCCGGCATTGGCGTTTTTGCTGGTTTTGTCCTTAGGGCTTCAATCGTGTCTTAACGATGATGATGACATCCGCGACCGTCCCACGGCCTTAGTGACCGTAGTACCTCAAGAAGACGGCGGCTTTGTGATGAATCTCGATGACGCGACTGTGCTGATTCCCACCAATATGAGCAAGTCCCCATACGGCGACAAAGAAGTACGCGCGCTGGTCAATTATGTTGAAGAGGGTAGCCGCACCACCGAACAACGCGTCCAAGTGGTATGGATTGACAGCATCCGCACCAAGATGCCCGAAAAGAGTCTGGGCAGCGCAACTGCCGATGACGAGAAGTACGGCAAAGACCCCATTGAGATTGTAAGAGATTGGGTGACCATAGCCGAAGACGGATACCTAACACTACGCTTCCGCACCATTTGGGGCGACCGTGGCATCAAGCACGCTATCAACCTCATAACCGGCACCGATGCCAAGGATCCTTACGTACTCGAGCTAAGGCACAACGCCCACGAGGATGTTGACGGCGTAATGGGTGATGCGCTCATAGCTTTCAATCTCAACAGCATAGACTTCGGAGACAAAGACACGGCAAAATTCACGCTGAAATGGCAATCATTTTCCGGCAGCAAGTCCGCCACCTTCGAACTCAAAAAACGAGTAGTATCTTCCACGCCTCAAGGCATGGCTTATAGTTTATATGTAGAGTAATATTCATTAGCTCGTCCGAAAAACGATGGTTGGGGCGGGTCGCGAAAGACAGCGGCTCGCTCTCAACGTCAAAAATCGGGGCTCGACTCAGGCACGACATCTATGCCAAACATCGGCACGACACACGACAACGAATTACAGATGGCGATGCGTCTGCGTCAAGGCGACCGCACGGCACTTCGCGCGGTGTATGACGCATACGCACGCTACCTCACCGCCGTATGCGCTCGATATATTGCCGATGACGAAGACGTCAAGGATGTCCTTCAAGAGGCTTTCATACGCATACTTGATGCAGCCGGGTCGTTTGAGTACCGCGGAAGCGGATCTTTCAAGGCGTGGCTGACACGCATCGTGGTCAATCAGGCGCTCAAGCATCTGCGCGACTGCAAGGCCGTATTTGTGCCGCTGTCACCCGGGCAGGAAGACCTCGCCGAGGAAGACCCGGACACAGACCAAGTTCCGGCCGAAGTGATACACAGGATGATACGCGAGTTGCCTGATGGTTATAGGGCCGTATTCAACCTATATATTCTCGAACAGCGTTCGCATAAGGAGATAGCAGCTCTTCTCGGCATCTCCGAAAGCACTTCCGCCTCGCAACTGCATCGCGCCAAGGCCCTACTCGCATCCAAAATCAACAAATACCGAACCGCACAATATTCCGTCTAATGAAAGAAGATTGGCTTAAAGACATACGCGACAAAATGTCCGATTACGAAGCCGAAGCGCCGCAAGATTTGTGGGCTCGCATCGACTCGACCGTTGGTCGCCGACAGCGGCGTAGCCCATGGCTACGCATAGGACGTTATGCTGCGGCCGCCGCGGCTGTGGTGGCTGTCGTCATCGGAGTGCACCTATTGCAGTCAGATAATACCTTGGAAGTATCCGGCGGCACCGGGAACAGCGCTACGGCTCGAGTCGGCACATTCACAAGCGGCACTCCTGACGCCACTGATCGCATCCTTGACACGGAAGACAATAGCCCGACATCCGAGGTACGTGCCTCGGACTTAGCCCGAAACGCGTACACCTCACTCACCCAAGCTGAGGAGGAAAGCAAGGCCAATACATTACCGGCATCTGTCAAGTCCTGCGGCGAAGGCTCACTCGCGCCGTCAATCAAGACAAAGGAACCTGACACCGAGACGATTGCGCACCCGCTCCCGGCCATCCAATCCGAGACAAGCCGAAACAAGACAAATACCTACCCGGGCAAACAGCGCGAAAAGCAACAGCCGCAGCAGTCGCAAGAATCGGGGCGTCTGGCCGCTTCGATATACACCACAGCCGGCACAGGAGGCTCTTCGATGCAACGCTACGCATCTTTCGGCCTGATGGGCATTGCCCCGGATAATGCCAACTGGGAGGAAGACCCTCGCATGGGAATGCTCGTATCCAATCAGGGGCGCGTCTCCGACCGACGCGTGCGCCATCGCTTACCGGTACACGCAGGGGCATCCGTAGCATACCGCATCAACAACCGCATATCCGTCGAGGCCGGCATCGCATACTCGTATCTCTCGGCCGACATTCACGAGGGCAGCGATGCATATTATTTTGCCGGGGATCAAAGCCTCCACTACATCGGCATTCCCGTGGGCATACGACTGCGTGCCGTATCGTGGAAGAATTTCGATGTATATGTCGGCGCCGGATTCGAGGCCGAGAAATGCGTATCGGGCACACTGAAAAAAGCCTATGTCATCAATGGCCAAACACGTGACGACGGACGCGAGAGCATCACAGTCCGTCCGCTGCAGTGGTCCGTAAATGCCGCTGCCGGCGTGCAGTACAACATCTCGCCGCAGGTAGGAATATATGCCGAACCGGGCCTAAGCTACTACTTTGACAACGGCTCGGACATCGAGACAATTTACAGCGAAAAACCTCTAAACTTCAATCTCAACGTCGGACTGCGAATCAGTTTCGGCAACCGATAAACAACCACATCTCTAATAAAGCGTTGTTATGAAAGCGACTACACTAATTTTCAGCCTCGTAATAGCGACACTAATGGCCGGATGCATATCATCGGCGTCCACAGCATCGACAACAGCCTCACCGGCAGTCGAGGCTCAGCAACCCTATGCAGTCCCCTACACCATCGCACAAGGATACTTTGTACGCAACGACGTAGACAGCCTCCCATCCAATCGCATCATCACGCGCGAGCAGTTTGATTCGCTCTTCGGTATGGCTGCCGTCATGGGCGAAAATGGTATGCCGACATCCATAGACTTCGACCGCCAATTTGTAATCGCCGTTGATGTCCCGGTGACCGATCGTATCACGTCTATCATCCCCGAAAGTCTCGAATTTGTCCCGGCACCTCTAAATCCGAGCATGCAAGCCAAAATCGTGGCAGGGTCAACCATTGAGTTCACTTACAAGGTACAAATCGGCGCACCACAGTCGTTTAGCACTCATCCGGTGCTGATACTCGTCGTTGACCGTCGCTATAATGCTCCGGTAGTCACTCACCGATGCATATCCTTCTTATCACACTGATTTTCATAAATTAAACCGGCCGGCTCGTGCCATACCGAGCCGAGCGGCTTGCCGTCCGGTGCTGCGAGGCGACAATCTCCGGGTCATTACCGTTCCCGACGGCTTGAGTAAGCACATCCATAATCTCGTGTTTGTTCCCGAAGTCAGCATTCGGCCGGTTCATAAGCTCGGAAACAATGCCGTTCACTTCGCGCGGATGCAGGATGTAAGTATCTGACGAGTAATATGTCACGTTCCTAAAAATGCAATTCCCATAAAACACGATGACCGAATATATTGGTATATCCGGGTTTTGCGTCAAACGACTGCGTAACGCCCTGATATGGCCGTTGTTCTGCATTATGGGATTGTAAAAGCGGCTCTTAAGTCGTCCGTAAGCCAGGACTTTGGTCCAGTATCGCTGACCCTCGTTGCCGAAAATCCATCCGCCATAATCCTTGACCTCGAAGACGATAAGACAGGCACTCGTTGCCACGGCCAAGTCAATCTGTGTGTACTCGCCGTTAGCCTTTTGGAGGTATATGTCGTGAAATATTGCTCGCGGATTGATGCCCATTTTCAGAAGTTTCAGCACGAGACGACGCTCCGAGCGCTCGCCCCTGGACAGCGATGTCGCCTGCTCAATGAGCTCGTTGTTACGGGCATTGACGTAACACCAATACGCAATGGCCGCAACAACCCCAAAAAATATAATCACCTGTGTAGCCGACATCTCAAATGTTTTTCCCGTCCGAATATCTTACAAATTCCTAATGTGGGAGTATTTCGTCTCTGTCGCTTCAGCGAGCGGGACGGAGGAGGAAGGGCAGCGGGTCGCGAAGACGAAAAGGCGGATTGGCTCGCATTTGCTTGAGGGCTGAAGCGGCCTGTGATTGGTCGTCATAATCCTGAGCAACAACATAATAGTACGGCTCGGCTGTCTGCACCAAGAAGGCGTTGGCGTAGCCTTTGTCGCGCAGGCGCTGACGCATAGAATTGGCGTTGAACAACTGTTTGAACTGTCCGACTACGAGGTTGTAATTTTTCAATTTATTGGGTACACTGTCGCCGGGCGTGATATATACGCGCTGGATACGCGTAGCCACGGTGTCGCCGCCGATGACCGATTCGGAGACACGCATATCGCGACGATAGCGACCGTAGATGGTTTGGTCAAACTCGAGGTGTGTGGTGTCACGTGCTGCCTGTGTACGCTCGTAGGCGGTGCGATAGTTTTTCTCGGTGGTTTTACACGAGGGTATAAGTATGGCGGCCAAAGCGATTATGGCCAAAATGCCGTACAGTTTCATTCGTCCTTGTTTGTTATGAAGTTCGTGTCCTATTCGTTATGGAGTTTCGGTATTACTCAAATAATTTTCTTGCCCAATTCGATGACCTGCAAGTCGCGCATCTCGGCGCCGTCGATGGTGAGGCGTACCAGGGTGCGCACCTGCTGCCAGCCCTGAGTGCCGGCAGCGCCGGGATTGATATGCAGCACGCCGAGGCTCTTGTCATACATCACTCGTAGAATATGACTGTGACCATCCACCATCAACTGCGGCCGGGTACGCCGCAGCAGCGCATACATCCCGGAGGTGTAATGTCCCGGGTAGCCGCCAATATGGGTGAGTACCACGTGCACTCCCTCGACTTCGAATTGCAGCAGCTCGGGGCATACACGCGCCACATCGCCATGGTCGATATTGCCACGGACGGCGCGTACCGTCGGGCCTATACCTTGCAGTCGGTACAGCAGGTCGATATCGCCTATATCCCCGGCGTGCCAAATCTCATCGCAGTCCTTGAAATGGACAACGTAGCGATCGTCCCACGTGCTGTGCGTGTCCGACAGTATGCCTATACGTTTCATCCCTGATATTGCTATATTTGCGGCTACGGCGGCCGGCGGCGTCTGTCCGCCGTCTCAGCCGCCATAGCCTTTTTGGGTGGTGATATGTATTGGCTGACGCCGAGGCGTCGGCCGTTTTATTTCATCTTCTTGGCCGTTGCGGCAGGCACTGCATCGCGGTGCACGTAGATGCCGACAGTCTTGGCCAGGAAGAAAGGCTCGCTCACGTAGATATATCCGCCATATACCTGATTGGTATCCCACGAATTTTTGACCTTATAGTAGCGATTGCCGTTTTGGTCGGTGGCTATGCCCACAATTTCCATACCATGGTCATCGGTAGTCTCCTGGCTGTCAAACATATCCTGGCGCAGTTCCTGCGTCACGGTGATTTCTTCCACCGGCCCTTCGAAGTTGTACTTGTCGTTTTGGCGCTCTTTGTCGCTCAGAGTGACCCAGCGCGACAGCTCGGTGCCGTCCATATCGCCCTCGGTCTTGCCTTTGGGCATCAGGGCCACGCCCTTGGTCCACTTGAATCCGCCTTCGCTGACATCAGCAGCCCAAGCCACGGGATAACCCTTAGAGATGGCGTTGTCCACCACGGCCTTCATCTCGTCCATAGGCACATTAAAGTAGCGGCCGGCAAGCCAATTGTCAGGCACTTCGAGCGCAAATTCCTCATAGAAAGGATGATGTGTAAACGATGATATGGTTACATAGTCATCGACGCGAATGGGCAGCGCATCCGCAAAACTGCGGGGCGTATATTTCTTGCCACGATAGGTGAAGGTCTCGGGCAGTTTGCCCAAGTAGGCATCCAGCACGCCGCGCACGGCCGTGCGCCATGCCTTCGAGATCTTCTTATTGGGCTTTTTAACCACGACTTTGAGCATCTCGGCCAACATCCCGTCCAATTCGCCGTGGACGTGCTTATCCTCGCCGTATTGCAGGCCGGAATACACTTCCTCGGGTACGGCGCCGTACTTTTTCCAGACGTAGGGGACGTCCAGCAACGATCCACCCGGGGCGAAGTTCACATCACCGTAATTGCGGACAAAACGCTCGCACTTTTCATCGTAAGTATGCCATACGGTGAACATCTCGCTCAGGTCCAGCGAGTCGCCGCCCTGTCGCATAATTTCGTCTTCGAAGAACGATGTGCCGGCAAAGCACCAGCATGTTCCCGATTTGTTTTGATCCTTGACGCTCGTGGTCTTGACCGTGTACACGTCCGTGAATTTGAAGCCCTTGACGCTGTCTGTGGCCACGCTGTCCGCGTCTGTGGCGGCATACAGCGGCACCATCGCCATCAGCGCCGCTCCCGTGAGGATTGTCTTTATCATAGCTATTATCAGTATTTTATGGCGCAAGTCCTACGACTTCTGCCATCGTTTTTATAATTCCTTTGCGTTACGCCCCCAAAATTACGCATTTTTCTCTAATACGGCAAATACCAATTCCATCACTCATCACGCCATCATTCGCGAATCGTAATTCATAAACCATTACACACATCAGGTGCGGACACCGACGACAACCATCGTCAATATCCGCACCCTTCAAATAAATATAATAAGTGAATCAGCTCCTGTTTTTACAGGCTCAATCCGTTAGATTTTCAGCTTCTTACGATCTTGCGGCGACACAAGGATGTAGACGCCGTGGGGCAGAACGTCGGCGGTGACTTCTGCCTCGCGCATACCGCTGCCGATGCGCACGCCTTGCAGGTTATACACCTCGTAGAGTGCGTTCTGCGTGTCCATGCTTATATCATCCACGCCGTCATACCCTGATATATTCAAGAAATCCTTCCATTGGTCGGCTGTCTTGTACTTATTGATAGATTCTTTCGGGACAAGCAACTGACAAGTCGTTTTATCGACTTTTTCAAATACACCTTCGCCACAGGTGGGCGGCTCAACGGCCAGAGAGACCAACTTTGTCAACCGGGAGCATTGGCAGAAGGCGTAGCTTGGAATTGTAGTGACTTTATCGCCAATAGTCAGTCGGGATATTGGGCTGTCTGAGAAAATCACTGTGGAAGTTTCGTTCTTGCAACACTCAGCGTTAAAAGCCACTGTCTCCAAAGCAGTACACCCATAAAAAGGTGTCCCACTAATTGATTTCAGCGAATTGGGTATTGTGACAGCCCGTAAACCCGTACAATTTTGGAATGAGTTGCCGATAGAAGCTACCGAATTGGGAAGGTCCATGGATGTCAATCCTATACAGTCATTAAACGCACCATCTCCGATTGATTTCACCGAATTAGGAATATCGATATGTGTAAGCCCTGTACAATCCCAAAACGTGTTTTCGTTAATTGCTGTAGCAGAATTAGGAATGGCGACAGATGTTAAGCTGGAACATTTTAGAAAAGCACCTGCTCCTATATAAGTGACAGAAGTGGGTATTGAAACGGATTTCAGAGAAGAACAACTGGCAAAGGATGAAATACCTATGGACGTGACCGAATTGGGAATTGACACAGACGTAAGACCCACGCAATCGGAGAATGCCAAATCTCCTATGGCCTTTACAGAGTTTGGTATCGTCACAGACGCCAAATTAGCGCATCCGCAGAACGCATAGCCCGGTATCGTAGCTACTTTATCCCCTATAGTCAACGATGTAAGATTTGCGCAATCTTTGAACACTGGTTTCTTTATGAATCCCATATACCTGCAATTCACTGCCTCAAAGCGAACGCTTCCTAAGCCCGTACAACCAGCAAACGCGCCATTGGCGATAGAATCTACCGCGTTCGGTATGGTTAACGACGTCAGTCCCGTACACTTAGAGAATGCCTCCTCACCGATGATAGTGACAGAATTCGGAATTATCACCGAGGTCAATCCTGAACAGCCCCAAAAAGCATCACCTCCAATATATGTAACAGTATTCGGAATGTCTATGGATGCAAGCGCGGAACAATTGATGAATGTCCCCTGTTCTATAGTTGTATTTGCATCGGGGAGCTTCACATATTTCAGTCCGCTGCAATTGGAGAACGCGGAAACGCCTATTGACTTCACTGAAGATGGAATTGTTACGGACGACAAGGATGTACAACGGGAGAAAGCCAACGCTTCAATATTGGTGACGGTATATGGAATAGTCACGGACAACAGATTCGTACTGCTCCGAAATGCTCCGACGCCAATGGAAGAAACAGTATATACCACATCATTATACTTAATCGCGTCAGGAATAACGACATCACCCTCATAGTTACCAAACGTGCCGTCAGGATGAATCACCCCCGCTGTCTTGCTATCCGCATCAAGATTGTAGTAGATGCCGTCGATGCAGCAATCGTGCGCTATTGCCGGCAACGGCATGCTCAGCAAAGAGAGAAATGCAGCCAAAATTAATAATGTTCGTTTCATAAATACTTATGCTTAAGATTAGGAATATGCATATATGCTTATTTATAAGTTTCCCTATGCCTTTAGATTCTCAGTTTCTTGCGGCCTTGCGGTGACACGAGGATGTAGACGCCGTGGGGCAGCGTGCCGGCAGAGACTTCCTCCTCGCGCATACCGCCGCCCACGCGCACGCCTTGCAGGTTGTACACCTCGTAAACCACGCCTTGCGTGTCCACACTGACGTCATCAACCCCGTCATATTCGGAGATAAGCGTGAAGTCCTTCCACTGGTCAGCAGCCTTGTACGCCTCTATGGACAACTTCGGAACGAGCAATTTGCACGTCTGTTTGTCAACCTCATCAAACACTTTCACACTACATATTGGAGGAACGACAGCAAGACAAATCAAGTTTGACAACTGTTTGCAATTATAGAAAGTGAACATTCTTATAGTGGCAATCGCATTAGGTATCAACACAGATTTTAGCGCGGCACAATCACTGAAAGCATTGCCGCCAATACTTGAAACCGAATTAGGAATAGATATATCAGTCAGCCCTGTACAACCGCTGAAAGCGAATTCTCCTATAGAGGTCACTGCGTTCGGTATGGCTATATGTGACAACCCCTCACAATCTCTAAAAGCGTAGTCGCCTATAGTAGTGATTGAAGTTGGAATATGTGTATTCTTACAGCCTGAAATAAGTTCGTTTCGCGATGTCACAACTATCGCATTACAGCCGCCTCGCGAATCGTAGACTTTGTTCTCTGACGACACTACTATATTTTCAAGCCCAGAACATCCGACAAAAGCGCCGCTACCAATATAGGAGACTGCAGCCGGAATTGTCACAGTCGTCAACCCTTTACAACCAAAGAATGCACTACCACCGATATGGGTGACTCTAGGCGGAATAATCACAGATGTCAGTCCCTTACAGTCGTAGAAAGCAGCATCGCCAATAGAAGTGACTGCATCTCCTATAGTTACGGTTTCCAACCCAGTACAGCTATGAAACGCATAATCCCCTATTGTAGAGACTGAATTGGGAATTATTATGCCATGCAACTTGGAACAATATATAAATGCTCCATCACCTATCGATTTAACCGAATTACCAACATTAACAAAGGCTAATCTTTTGCATCCATAAAAAGCATGAATACCAATAGCTATCACCGAATCGGGGATTGTCACTGATGACAGTTTTCCACATCCCATAAAAGCATTCCTTGGTATTGTTTTAACGCCATCACCAATAGTTAATGAGGAGAAGCTCGTACAGCCCTCAAACACTGGTTTTGAACTAGACCCTATAGTTTCACAATTCTCTGCGTTAAAGGCCACAGACTTTAATCCCGAACAATTATAAAAAGCTGATTCGCCAATATAGCTGACGGAGCTGGGTATAGTCAATGAAGTAAGGCATGTACAGCCGCTGAAAGAATAATTACCAATATATGACACTGTGTTAGGAAAATCCACAGATGTAAGTTTTAAACAGCTCGAAAATGCGTAGTCGTAGATGCGTCTAACAGAGTTTGGGATGTCCACCGAAGTAAGACTGTGGCACTCACTGAAAGCATAGTCGCATATGCTTTCAACTGATTTACCAATAGATACAGACGTAATGGAGCGACACCACATAAAAGTCCCATTCTGGATCGTCTTAACAGAATTGCTTATTATAACAGTCTTCAAACTACCGCAACTATAAAAAGCCCTTGGCCCTATATATTCGACAGAGTCAGGAATAGTCACTGAAGTAAGATTGTTACAACCATAGAATGCATAACTCGGTATATTTTTGACATTTTCGCCGATAGTCAAAGAGGAAAACTTATCGCATCCATAGAATACGGCATAATTATAGCCCATATGCTTGCAGTCCTCTGCATTATATGCTACTGACACAAGTCCTGAACACTTGGCAAAAGCATTATCACCAACACAGGATATCTGCCTTGGAATAGTCACAGCCTTCAATCTATAACAACCGTAAAATGCGTATGATGGGATTGTTTTGACATCACCCCCAATCGTTAGCGAGGTGAAACTTTCACAACCCTCAAACGCTGGAGCATTTTTAGATCCCATCGTCTTGCAGTCCTCTGCATCAAAGTATACAGAAGTTAAGCCATAACAATTGTAAAAAGCTTTGCTGCCGATAGATATGATCGTTTTGGGAATATTTACTGATGTCATATCAGAACAACCCGAAAACGAGTATGCCTCTATAGCAACAACTAGATAACTTATTCCTTTATAGCTTATAGCTTCAGGTATATCAATGTCATCGATATATGCATCTATATTATACTTCGCATTTTTACTATAATACGTCACACTTGCTGTGTTGTTCTCCGTGTCTAGGTTATAGTAAATGCCGCCAACTACACAGTCGTAGGCGAGAACTGGCGAAGAAGACAGAATCGCGAGAAGTGCCGTCAGGATAGGTAATGTTCGTTTCATGTTTAGGGTTATTTTGCGGTTAGGAATGTGGATGTCTGCCCTGTGGCCATACCGAATGCCGAAGCGAAATGTAAGCAGCACTGTCGCCCTGCATTTCGGTATGGCCTTTTATGAGCATCCTTTTGTATCTTAGATTATGTCCTTTCAGATTTTCAGTTTCTTGCAGTCTTGCGGCGACACGAGGATGTAGACGCCGCGGGGCAGCGCGTCGACGGTGACTTCCGCCTCGCGCATACCGCTGCCCACGCGCACGCCTTGCAGGTTGTACACCTCGTAAACCGCGTCAAGCGTGTCCACGCTCACATCGTCAACGCCGCTACATCCGATAATGTGAACGAACTCCTTCCACTGGTCAGCAGCTTTGTACGCTTCAATGGACTCTTCCGGGACAAGCAAGCTGCAAGTTTCTTTGTCAATTCCAGAAAAAACCGCATAACCGCAGGTAGGTGGTACAACAGTATGAGATCTCAATTCACCCAAGCCGGAACAATCCGAAAAGGCAGATTCGCCAATAGTAGTTACTGAATTGCCGATGTCCACAGATGTTAAACTTTTACACCTCGCGAAAGCTCGTCCTTCAATGGAGGTTACGGAATTCGGAATAATTACCGAAGTCAAGTCAAAACAGCCCTCGAAGGCGCATTTACCTATTGTGGTGACAGAGTTCGGGATACTCACGGAAGTCAGCTCATCGCAGTAACCGAAAGCATAATTGCCAATTGAAGTGACTGAGTTGGGAATAGACACCGACGTCAGTCCACGACAGTACCAAAAGGACCAATCGCCGATGGAAATGACTGAGTTGGGGATGGCCACGGAAGTCAGCCCGTAACAACGGTAGAACGCATAACTATCAATAGATGTGACTGAGTTACCAATGGTCACAGAAGTCAGCCCAGTGCAGTCGCCGAAAGACCAAACACCGATGGAAGTAACTGAGTTGGGGATAGCCACAGAAGTAAGTCCTGTGCAGCCGAGGAAGGCACCTCCGCCAATAGAAATGACCGAGTTAGGTATGATTGTGCTTTTACAGCCAACGATTAGACTGTTCGTGGACGACTTTATAATTGCATTACAATTATCACGTGAATCGTATATATTATTATCTTTGTCAACAATCACCGAGGTCAGACCAGAACATTCGGCGAAGGCTTCGCCATCGATGAAGGAAACTGTGTTGTGGATGGTCACGGAAGTCAGCCCGGAGCAACCGTAGAAAGCTCTGTACCCGACGGAAGTGACCGAATTGGGGATGATTGTGTTTTTACAACCAGCTATTATTTTGTTCGCTTTGGTCTCTATAATTGCATTACAATTGTCGCGTGAATCATATGTGCCATTGTTTTTGTCAACCACCACGGAAGTCAACCCAGAGCAGCCTGCGAAAGCAGCATTTCCAATGAAAGTAACTGATTCAGGAATATTTATAGATTCCAACCCTGAGCAACAGCCGAAAGCATACCAGCCGATGGAGGTGACAGAATTGGGAATAGTTACTGAAGTCAGTCCTAAGCAGCGGTAGAAGGCGTTGGCGTCAATGGAAGTGACGGAGGTGGGAATGGTCACGGAAGTGACACTATGGCAGTCTGTAAAGGCTGATGCGTATATAGAGGTAACCGCATACGTTGTCCCATCGTATGCTATAGTTTCAGGTATCGTAACAGCGCCTTTATAATAATCATGTATGGACGTTATACTATTCCCATATGTCACGCTCGCCGTTTTATCGGTTGTATTCAGGTTGTAGTAGATGCCGTCAATGCAGCAGTCGTAGGCGAGAGCTGAGGGAGAGGAGAAGAGTAGTAGGGCGAGGAAGAGTGCCAGTTGGCGGATTGTGCCGAGCTTTGCCGGTTTTTTATTGTTGAGGGGTGTAGGTAGTGTCATAATGCCTCTTTGGGGGTTAGGCCGGATAACGTCCTGTCCGGATGTTAGTAAGCAAAAAAGCGTGGACGTCATCATCGTTTGCTCCTCCGACCATCCGGGCATGTGGCATTGCCCAATCCATTCAGACGAGCAACGCAGAAGCCCACGCTTGTTTATGTAATTGATGCCATAGCTGTTTGCTTGCACGAACAGATAAGTATCGGTCATTACATAACCCAAAGGACATCTATCGTCGCTATTGTCTCAGAATGGATTTCAGAAATTGCCACATTTCGGACAATCTAAGACAAAGCGCGGATAAACGCTTTCCAAAAAAATGTCTGCCGGCCCACCCGCTATGCCCGTGACCAGGCTTCTGCGGAGCGGTCTGCATGGCAAAGTTACACATTTATTTGCATTTGGCAAACATTTTTGGCGTATGGGTCAAAACGGGTGCTAAAAAATGTGTAGCTCTTCTTCTTGATTCAATGAAAGACCATGGTTCCCTGACAAAACCGGAAATTGTAAATTTACTTTGGAACGTATTGCCGGACCAATTAAATGACAAGCAACGAGAGTACAAGATAAATAACATCTTGCGCAAACTCAGATTAGAAGGACTGATCTGCAACACTACTCTTGCCGGGAATAAATCGACATGGGCGCTTGTAAATAACCAAAAATGACAAGCGTTTACAAGGGGTTACACGCAGACTTACAAGCGCAATAGGCATCAAAGCGCCAATCTATATCATTAACAATCAAGCATATTTACATCTCATGTATTTTCGTAGATACGCTTGTAAACTACGGTAATTCAGCCATGATTCAGAATACGTATTGGCGTATAGGTTTAATCTCTAAAAATTGTCTGACAAACCAAGACACACAATACACACAATAAGACACGCACTTGTGGGCGTGTATTGCCGTTGTCTGCAAAAATGCGTAACTTTGTGGCGCAATAGGCTCTTTCGGGAGCCGCGATGCAGCAATTTTATAGACAAAGGCTACTTTATAGACAGACAAAGGCTACTTTATAGTATATACAAAAGGCTAAGGGAAACCGAGGCTGCAGACACACAATGGCACAAAAGACTTCCATACCTAAGGGCACTCGCGATTTCAATACCGCGGAGATGGCCCGACGCAACTATATTTTCGATACTATACGTTCGGTATTTGCGCTTTACGGCTTCCGCCCTATCGAGACGCCGGCTATGGAGAATCTCTCCACGCTTATGGGCAAATATGGCGAAGAGGGCGACAAGCTGCTCTTCAAGATACTCAACTCGGGCGAATGGACTCGCGGTCTCGAGGGCAAAGACCTCGCCGGAGAAAGCATCGGGCACCTCACCTCAGCTGTGGCCGAGAAGGGCCTGCGTTACGACTTGACCGTACCCTTTGCACGCTTCGTGGTGATGCACCGCGCCGAGCTGTCCATGCCTTTCAAGCGCTGTCAGATACAGCCGGTATGGCGTGCCGACCGCCCGCAGAAAGGCCGCTACCGCGAGTTCTACCAGTGCGACGCCGACGTGGTGGGTACCGACTCGCTGCTGTGCGAGGTCGAGCTGCTGCAGCTTATCGACGAGGTATTTGCGCGCCTGGGCATCCGCGTAGCCATCAAGCTGAACAACCGTAAGGTTCTGGCCGGCATCGCCGAACTCATCGGCGCGCCCGAGCGCATCGTGGACATCACCGTAGCCATAGACAAGTTGGATAAGATCGGACGCGACAATGTCAACGCCGAGCTCATCGAGCGCGGTCTGTCGCCCGAAGCCGTCGACGCGCTCCAACCTATACTGGACATCTCCGGCACCACGGACGAGCGTATGGCACGCCTGCAAGAGCTGCTGGCCGGCAGCGAAACCGGAGCCAAAGGCGTCGAGGAACTACGCACGGTCATTGATGGGACGCGCAACCTCGGACTGCGTGCCACTCTTGATTTGGATGTCTCGCTGGCACGCGGTCTCAACTATTACACCGGCACCATCATCGAAGTCAAGGCGCTGGACACACCCATAGGCAGCATCACCGGCGGCGGACGTTACGACAACCTCACGGGCGTCTTCGGCGCTCCCGGCCTCAGCGGCGTGGGCATCAGCTTCGGCGCCGACCGCATCTACGATGTCATGACTACGCTCAACCTCTTCCCCGAAGGCACCGACAGCGGCGCACAAGTGATGTTTGCCAACCTCGGAGCCGCCGAAGTGGCTGCCGCCTTGCGCCTGGCCGCCACCCTGCGCCGCCAAGGCATTGCCGTGGAGGTATACCCCGACGCCGCTAAGATGAAGAAACAAATGGCATGGGCCGATGCAGCCGCCGTGCCCTACGTGGCACTCATCGGCAGCAACGAACTGGCTGCCGGCATCGTCACCCTGCGCAATATGCGCACCGGCGAGCAATCGACAGTCAGCGCCGCCGACATCAACGCATTGGCCTCAACCCTCAAAGAATAACTCAATTACACACCATACCGCAATGAAGAAATTACTCATCATCATAGCCGTGGCCGCCGTCTCCGTAGCCGCCCACGCGCAATTCCGCTGGAGCGCCGTTGCCGGAGCCAATTATACCAACCTGAATTTCAAACAGGACATCGTGTCCGTAACCCAAGGCGTAGGTTACGGCGCCGGCATCGTGGGCGAAATGATATTCCCCGGCATAGGCTTCGGCCTTGATTTCGGGCTGATGTACGAGCAGCAAAACGCCAAGGTCAATCTCGGCGAAAAGAAAATATGGTCATCACTCGGACTGGGCAAAGAAACCGCAATGATGCACAACATCCACATCCCCTTGCACTTGCGTTTCAAGTACACACGCCTCAACGGATTCGAGGAAAAGCTGGCTCCCCTGGCATACGTCGGACCGGAATTCAACATCCAGGCTGCACACGCCGGAGGCGATGCCTTCAAGTACTCGGGCGGTGATCTATCGCTGGCCGTGGGCGTGGGCGTCGAAATTTTCCGCCGCTGGCAGGTTATCGGAGGATACACCTGGGGCATGACCTACGCGCTGAAAACCAAGCTGCTCGAAGACTTCAGCGCCACGACAAAAGGCTGGACACTCCGCGTAGCATACTTCTTCTAAGCGCCGTTTTCCGGCTCTTTTCCTCAACACAGGCTTCACTTGTCTTTATCCCTAAAATAGGCTCTTCGGCCAAAAATAATACCCCATAGAACAGCCGACGAACAGCAAGCCGCCACGGAAATTCCGATTCCGTGGCGGCTTGCTATATATGTGCCGTAAAGCGTAGCTGTCTTACTCGACTACTCGACCCATTTGAACGACTCCGGTGAGGTTGAGATCGGCATCAAACATCATGATATCGGCATCCTTGCCCGGGGCGAGCGAGCCTTTGCGGTCGTACACGCCCATAATGCGTGCCGGTGTCTCGGAGGCCATACGTGCCACATCTTCCAGGGGTATGCCGGCCTTCTGTACGGCGGTGCGTACCAGGCGATCCATCGTGGCAATACTACCGGCGATGGCGCTACGGTCAGCCAGCATACACACGCCGTTTTCGATGACCACGCGCGGGTCAAACGCCGTCTTGCTGTCCGAAGCGGCACATGCCAAGGCGTCCGTGATCAGGGCGGTGCGCTCTACACCCTTCTGCTTCCAGATCAGGCGTAACATCACCGGCGGAACGTGGATGCCATCGGCTATCATCTCGACGGTGATACCGTCAATAAGGTATACCGATTCGACAGTACCCTCGTGCTTGTACGGGCCTTCTTTGTGGTTGCCGGTCATAGCGTTATAGAAGTGTGTGGCGTGAGTGAAGCCGGCGCGATAGCCCTTCTCGACATCCTTATATGCAGCTGCGGTATGTCCCAGCGAGGCAAGGATGCCCTTGCTGCGCAGATAGGTGGCAAATTCTTCGGCGCCGGGCAGCTCGGGAGCGGCATCCCAGCGACGTATAGACGTAAAGTCCTCGACGATGGACTTGTATTCCTCCGGAGTCGGAACTTTGATATTCTCGGGCAGCTGTCCGCCGGCCATCTTGGGGTTGAAGTACGGACCTTCGAGATGCAGACCGAGCACGCCGCTCATAGGGTCGGCCATAAGTTTCTGACACGTGGCGGCAGCCTCGCGTATCATCGGCACCGTCGACGAGGACAGCGTCGGAAATATAGACGTCGTACCATGGCGGCGATGAGCCGCCACAGCCGTCACAAAAGCATCCTCGGTACACTCCATAAAGTCACGTCCTCCACCGCCATGCACGTGTATATCGATGCCGCCGGGGAGTACGTAATTGCCTTGCGCATCGATGACCTTGTCCACGCCCTCGACGCGGCGACTGTGATTGAGTATTGACTTGATACGAGTGTCTTCGATGAGGACACTTCCGCCTTCGACCCAGCCCATGGGGGTGAGCACGCGGCCGTTAATAATCTGTGTTGTCATATCGTTTGTTGTTAATTTGTATTTCTCAAGCGGTGAGACAAAGGTACAAAAACTTCGCCGAATAGACAAAGTCGATTGCCGTCATCCGGTCCTTCGGCATCGTCTCCTCGCGTAGTCCTTCGCCGTGCATACCTATGCAATACTCGTCTTTCTCTCGGCAAGTCGCCGAGCTGCTATTTCCACTGACGTCAGTACACAAAAAAGTACCGGGACACGCGGCCCCGGCACCAAGCTCTAAATTTATGTTTTTAAACCCTTATGGTACAAGATTGTATTTCCGGAAGACTTTTTGAATCTTTTCAAGACCGGTAGTGACTTGCTCCTTGGTGTGCGTAGCCATCAGAGAGAAGCGGATAAGCGTATCTTGAGGCGCAACGGCGGGCGAAACAACCGGGTTGACAAATACGCCTTCTTCGAGCAGGTCGTGCGTGATAGCGAAAGTCTTGAAGTCGTCACGGATAAATAGCGGGATGATCGGTGTCGATGTATTACCGATTTCGAAGCCCATACTGCGGAATCCCTCGAGGGCGTAGTGTGTGAGGTCCCAGAGATGTTGCTGGCGCTCGGGCTCGGCTATCATAATGTCTATAGCCTTGAGTGCGGCAGCGGTGCTGGCCGGAGTGATACTTGCGGTGAAGATGTAGCTGCGGCTGTGGTGACGCAGATAATTGGTCACTTCTTTGTCCGTAGCGATAAATCCGCCGAGGCTGGCAAAACTCTTCGAGAATGTACCCATAATCAGGTCTACATCCTTGGTCAGGCCGAAATGGTTGACCGTACCGCGACCACCCTCGCCGAAGACACCTATACCGTGTGCTTCGTCCACCATGACGCTGGCATCGTATTTCTTGGCCAGGCGCACGATTTCGGGGATATTGGCCACATCGCCTTCCATCGAGAATACGCCGTCCGTAACAATAAGTTTTACCTTATCGGGCTCGCAACGCTGCAGTTGCTTTTCCAGCGAGGCCATGTCGTTGTGCTTATACTTGAGCTGTTGCGAAAACGACAGACGACGACCTTCGATGATGGAGGCGTGATCCTGTTCGTCCCACAATATATAGTCTTCACGACCGGTGAGGCACGATACGACACCGAGGTTGACGCCGAAGCCGGTGGAGTAAATCATCACGTCCTCCTTGCCTATGTACTCGGCGATACGATGCTCCAGCTTCTTGTGCAAGTCAAGCGTACCGTTGAGGAATGGGGAGCCGGCACATCCGGTTCCGTATTTACGTATTGCTTCGATTGCGGCTTCCTTGATTCGGGGGTCGTTGACCAGTCCGCTGTAGCAGTTGCTACCGAACATCAAGACTTTCTTGCCGTCTATGATGACTTCGGGATCCTGTTCGGAGGATATTGCGCGGAAATAGGGGTAAACGCCGGCGGCCTTGGCCTCTTGCGGCGCCGTGTATTTGGCTAATTTTGCCTGTAGTAACTTCATAGTTTATGTGATAATGTTATCGACGTTTGATAAACTATCTGACGGCTGCCGTTGGCGACCAATCAGGCTGCAAAGATACAAAAAAATATTGGAAGTCGTGTAAAAAAGTTTGGCTCAACGCCGAAAAAACTTCCAAAGGGCACGCATATTGCCTCCACAGCGTACATTGTCATCACAAATTCCAAGACGTTAACTTCCGTCTCCTTATTATCATAGTGCGCCCATTACTTATGCCACTTTCTTTTTTCCCTAATAATACCTAATAATAGAAGCGGGGACGCGCCATGGCGCGTCCCCGCTCATTTTAGGATTATCTCAGGCGAGGTCTATTGAAAGACTTCGCTGTCGAATTCAGTGACTACTTGACGTACACCTTCTCGGCCTTGTTGCCTTGACGGCGGATGTATACGCCGGTGGTAAGGTTGTCGGCGGCCACGCGTACACCTTGCAGGTTGTAGTACTCTGCTTTGGCATCAGCGTCTTCAATATTGATAATATCGGAGATGGCATCTTTGACTTCACCTTCATAGACGAAGCGACCGAGACCTTGTCCGAAGACGTTGGCGTAGATGCTGACAACACCATTCAGCGAACCCTCGGTGCCGACAACAACAGCCGAAGCAAACTGGCTATTAGTGGTTGTACCGAAGCCTTCTTCGGGCAGGTTGATGATAGGAGCAGTAGCCTTGGCTACACCGTCCGTTACATCGATAATGGCGATTTGGCCATTGCCGAGATTGCCCGTCTTGTAGGTGATAGCAGCGATATACTTCTTATTGCCTACGTTGAAGGGGGCGAAGGCGGTGCCGTATATGGATCCGCCGAGTGCTGATGTGGGAAGTACTTCTGCGGTAATCTTACCGGACGCATCGAACTTAGCTATCTGGTTGTTCTTCTGAACCATCCAGAATGTGCCGTCGGTGTTGGGGTAGA
>ERZ808258.71-NODE-71-length-52951-cov-3.581726_pt1 | contig 52951 bp, 42 predicted proteins | sample MGYA00521280_ERZ808258 | MGnify/ENA primary metagenome ERZ808258 (study PRJEB31516, sample SAMN03275585) | gut metagenome | biome: mammalia-associated habitat; material: feces | host: Papio cynocephalus | place: Kenya | collected 2012-07-19 ...
TATTTGAAGACCTTATATTTCTCTTTTGCAAAACCTCTTATCCCGAACTGGGGTACATGTTACGCTGGGGCCTCAACATGAGTTATAACAACCTCTCACAAAATCAATACTCCCTGTACGACGTAACCTTCCTCCGCAGCGACAGCCCGCGCGACTATCGCAACAATTACCTCACATCGCCCAACCACGACCTCAAGATAGGAGCCAACCTGGGATACGACTACGCACTTCACGCTGACACCCTGTCGCTCGTCTACCAATATCAATACGCTTATAACCAAGCGAGGAACAGGCTCTACCGCCTTGGCCTCAGCGCCTACGTGTCGCTGCCCTGGCACTTCCAGCTCAGCACCGACATGACGATGCGGGCACGCCGCGGCTACCAGCAGCGTGAGATGAACACCACCGACTGGGTGTGGAACGCCCAGCTCACCCGCAGCTTCGCCAAGGGCCACCTGGTGGCCAAGCTCCAGGGCGCAGACATCCTCCGCCAACTCTCCGCCACCTCCTATGCCGTCAATGCGCAGGGCCGCACCGAGACCTGGCACAACAGCATACCCCGATACGCCATGCTCTCCCTCGCCTGGCGATTCAATGTCAGCCCAAGGCAGCAACATCCTCAAAAATGATGATTTTCCGCAAGTTAGCACTGTTTTGCTTGCTCATGCGGAGGGAAAGCCGTAACTTTGCAAGCCGATAGCCTGCATACGGGTGAGGAGAAGACATTCTTTCGCCGCACCGGCACACACCGTCACTGCAGCACGGGAGCAAAAGGCACCCGCCCGCGCCACCGTGTTACATTATTAATTCAAACCACACATTACGACTTATGGTTTTACAAGACCTCCAACAAGACTTCAAAGGTTCAAACTGGAAGCATGAGATTGACGTGAGAGACTTCATCCAGGCCAACTACGAGCCCTACGCGGGCGACGAGACCTTCCTGGCCGGTCCCTCCGAGAAGACTAAGAAACTGTGGAACCTTCTGTCCGCCCTTTTTGAGGTGGAGCGCGAGAAGGGAGTCTACGACGCCGAGACAAAGCTTCCCCAGAGCATCGACACCTACGGAGCCGGATACATCGACAAGGACAGCGAGGTGGTGGTCGGCCTGCAGACCGACAAGCCCCTGAAGCGAGGCATCTTCCCCAAGGGAGGCATCCGCATGGTGGAGAAGGCGCTCAATGCCTACGGCTATGAGCTCGACCCCGCCACGAAGACCATCTTCACCAAGTACCGCAAGACCCACAACGAGGGTGTGTTCTCGGCCTACAACGACGACATCAAGGCCGCTCGCCATGCCCACATCATCACTGGCCTGCCTGACGCCTACGGCCGCGGCCGCATCATCGGCGACTATCGCCGCGTGGCCCTCTACGGCACCGCCAACCTCATCGAGGAGAAGAAGCGCTACTTCAAGCGCATCGACATACAGGAGTTCACCGAGGAGATCGTGCGCCACCGCGAGGAGATCTCCGACCAGATCCAGGCCCTGAAGCAGTTTGAGCGCATGTGCGCCGCCTACGGCTTTGATGTCACCAAGCCCGCCACCAACGCCCGCGAGGCGGTGCAGTGGACCTACTTCGGCTACCTCGGTGCGGTGAAGGACCAGGACGGTGCCGCCATGTCGCTCGGCCGCGTCTGCGCCTTCCTCGACATCTTCATCCAGCGTGACCTCAAGAACGGCACCCTCACCGAGGAGGAGGCCCAGGAGCTCATCGACCAGATGATCATGAAGCTGCGCATCGTGCGCTTCCTCCGCACGCCCGAGTACAACGACCTCTTCTCCGGCGACCCCATCTGGGCCACGGCCTCCATCGGCGGCATGGGCATCGACGGCCGCTCGATGGTCACCAAGACTGACTACCGCTTCCTCCACACACTCTACAACATGGGTCCCTCGCCCGAGCCCAACCTCACCATCCTCTGGAGCGAGCGCCTGCCCGAGCCCTGGAAGAAGTATTGCGCCAAGGTCAGCATCGACACCAGCGCCATCCAGTATGAGAACGACGACCTCATGCGTGCCGAGCTGGGCGACGACTATGGCATCGCCTGCTGCGTCAGCCCGATGAAGATCGGCAAGCAGATGCAGTTCTTCGGCGCCCGCGCCAACCTGGCCAAGTGCATGCTCTACGCCATCAACGGCGGACGCGACGAGATGTCGGGACAGCAGATCGCGCCCCGCTTCGCGCCCATCACCGGCGACTACCTCACCTACGAGGAGTTCATGCCCAAGTTTGAGCAGATGATGCGCTGGCTGGCCAAGACCTATGTCAACGCGCTGAAGATCATCCACTACATGCACGACAAGTACGACTACGAGGCTTTCGAGATGTCGCTCCACGACGGCGACGTCGAGCGCACCCGCGCCACGGGCATCGCCGGTCTCTCCATCGTCACCGACTCCATCGCCGCCATGAAGCACTGCAAGGTGCGCATCATCCGCGACGACAGCGGCATGGCCGTCGACTACAAGATTGAGGAGGGCGACTATGTGCCTTTCGGCAACAACAACGACGAGACCGACGCCATCGCTGTCGACCTCACGGAGAAGTTCATGGAGTATCTGCGCCAGCACCGCACCTACCGCGACGCCACGCCCACGCAGAGCTTGCTCACCATCACCTCCAACGTGGTCTACGGCCGCAACACGGGTGCCACTCCCGACGGCCGACAGAAGGGCGTGCCCTTCGCTCCGGGTGCCAACCCCATGAACGCGCGTGACGTCAAGGGTGCCGTGGCTGCCCTCTCATCGGTGGCCAAGTTGCCCTTCCAGCACTCGCGCGACGGCATCTCCTACACCTTCGCCATCACGCCCGGCGCCCTCGGCAAGGAGACCGCACAACGTGCGCAGAACCTCGTGGGACTGCTCGACGGCTACTTCACGCCCAACGGCGGACAGCACCTCAACGTCAACGTCTTCGACCGCCAGCTGCTCATCGACGCCATGGATCATCCTGAGAAGTATCCGCAGCTCACCATACGCGTCAGCGGCTACGCCGTCAACTTCGTGAAGCTCACTCGCGAGCAACAGCTCGACGTGCTCTCACGCACCATCAACCAGGGCCTGTAAGCCCCCTCAGTGGCGCCAAGAGACGCAACACAAAACAAGCCAAATGCGATCCCTCACCCGGCAGGGAAGCATTTGGCTTTCATTCTTTCCCAATAACACCATCACCATGAACATCATCGGACACATACACTCCATGGAGTCGTTCGGCACCGTCGACGGTCCCGGCATACGCTTCGTGGCCTTCATGCAGGGATGTCCCCTGCGCTGCCAGTTCTGCCACAACCCCGACACCTGGGACCCGAAAGGCAAGTGCCAGTACGAACTCACGCCACAGCAACTGATGGATGAGGTGTTGCGCTACCGCAGCTTCATCCGCACGGGTGGCGTCACCCTCTCCGGCGGCGAACCGCTCATGCAGGCCACCTTCGCCAAGGACTTCTTCGCCCTCTGCCGGGCCGAGGGCATCCACACAGCTCTCGACACCAGCGGCATCTACTGTTCGGAGACAGCCCTCGACGTGCTGCAATACACCGACCTCGCCCTGCTCGACATCAAGACCATGGACCCCGACCTCTACCCGCGGCTCACCGGCCAGCGGCAAGACAACAACCTGCGCTTCCTCGACGAGCTCCAGCAACGCGGCATCCGCACATGGGTGCGCCATGTGGTGGTGCCAGGACTGACCGACGATGATGACTGGTTGCGCAGGCTGGGCGAGCATGTGGCCCGTTACAGTGTGGTGGAGAAGATAGAGGTGCTGCCTTATCACACCCTCGGCACGTTCAAGTATGCGAAGCTCGGCCTCACCTATCCTCTCGAGGGTATCGAGCCTCTCAGCGCCGAGCGCACGCAGGCCATCCGCCAGATGCTCTCCGCCTACAAGCCCTGCCTGTAAAGCGGAGGAAGATAACGGGGGGGGAGTGCCGATAACGGAAAAACATCGAGTTTTTTGCGACACTATTCACCATTCAACTTGCTGATAGCGAAAATGAACACGTCCGACCAGAACTTCTTTTTTTTGCCGATGAACATTGCCATTTCAAGTTTTTTTGTATAACTTTGCAACCGACAAGGTTGCGACAGGGCTATCCCCTACAGCCAAAGAGAAACTTAAAATCATTTGCCAGACAGTAAAAATAAAGAAAAAAGCGCTTCCGGTGGTGAGGAACGAAGTCCCGCGCCACCGCACCTCAAGGGATGAACACTTGTTCCCAAGAGGCAAAGAAGGCATCGGTCGTTCGACCACTTAATAAAAATATAGAGCTCCAACTCTTGTTCTCCGATTTCGAATACCGCCAATATTCTACAACAACGAGAGCAAGCCGTAAGGAAGGCTCATGCCTACATAGGCGTGAGCCGTTCTGTGCTTGTCGTTGTTGTGGGTCACTTGGCGGTAACCTGAAATCAGCAAGCTACGAACGGTTAACGCCTTTTTTATTTCAATTGTACCACCATCTTAACGGGAACGTAATGCGGTCTGTTTAATTTTGCAGCCGAGTGGACTATGCGCCACATGGCGTTTCCCTCCTCTATATCTCTAAATGGGGATAGTAAGGGTTTGGTTCTAAAAAGCGGAAGGCGGGAAGCCTCCGGGACGTCACTGGCCTTTGCGGACCGAAAACATCGGCGGACACCAAGGCAACGACAAGCGTCCCAAAGGGATTTCCGACAATCCGGTTTTTCAAAACTGGCCTTTCGATATTAGAGATGTAACTATAGAACTAATGGATTTTTAACAACAAAAAATGATTAGAAAAATGTTTGGGCTGAGAGACTTCCGAAAGATGGTCTCCTGCCTGATGCTCATGATGGGCATGATGACGCTGTGCTTGCAAACGGCAAGCGCACAAGAACAAGCTTATGTGACCTACGCCGACGGCACTCTGACCTTCGACTACGGTATGAAGCCCACATCCGGGCAGGTATTCAACTTGAACCTGGCGGCCAATGACCCCGCATGGAAGACATTCAACCCCCAGGTGAATAAGGTCGTCTTCACCACCAACTTCAGCAAGGCACGACCCACAAGCCTTTCTTATTGGTTTGCAGATTGCAAAGACCTCAACGACATTGAGGGCATCGAAAACCTCAACACATCGAAGGTGGACCACTTCTTTTACACCTTCTTGAATTGCGAGAAGCTCACGACGATAGACGTCACCCACTTCAACACGTCGAACGCCATCATCCTGGCAGGCTTGTTCGCAGGATGCAAGAGCCTCGCATCGATAGACGTTTCCCATTTTGACACGAGAAAGGCGCAATGGACTTATTTCATGTTTCAGGGGTGCGAAAGTCTCACCACGCTCGACCTGCGCAGCTTCGACACGCAAAGCATCAACTACACGAACAGCATGTTCGCAGGATGCAGCCATCTCAAGAACCTCTATATCAGCGACAAGTTTGACCTATCGAAGGTTCCTGAAAAGCACAGTGTTTTGATGTTTTCCGGATGCGAGTCCATTGAGGGTGCTATTCCATACGACCCCAACTTCTACAGCGATGGCCAGGAAAAAGACGAGAAGCAGTTTGCCAACTACAAGACGGGGTTCTGCCAGAAGGTCGTGGGCACCATGGGCGATGAGCTGATAGGAGCGGCCGGCGAGCCCTTGAGGATATGCGACCTGCAGCTCAAGGACAAGGTGAAGCTCAACATCACCGACACCGAGGTGGCAGGGGCAGCCAAGGCATCCTACACTCGCACGGTGACTTCCAGCTGGGGCACCCTCTGCCTGCCCTTCGCCATCGACGTGACCGACAAGGACAACGACTGCTACTTCTACCCGTTGAACAAGATAGAGCTCAGCAAGGGGCGCATACCCGTGAAGCGGATAACGTCGGGTGTGGTCGGCGCTGGCGTGCCGGTGTTCGTGAAACGCAAAAGCCATGGGCAAGACGCCATCCACGTGGTGGGCACACAGGGCGACAACGGCCTGGTGGGCCTGGCCAGCGCGCCCGTGAACGCCACGGAAGGCAACCGCCTCGTGGGCACGTTCGATGCGGTGGCGGCTCCGTCAGACGCTTACTTCATCGCCAAGGATAGGTTCCGTCTCGTGTCCGACTATGCTGGGAAAGACAACACCAAGGGTGTCAAGGTCTATGGCTATCGCGCTTACATCATCGCGGACGAGACGGCATCGGCAAAACCCTCCTCACTGGGCATCGACGAGAATGACGAGCCGACAAGCATCGGAGGCGTGACGGGTGTCGACGACAACAACGACAACGTGGCATATTTCGACGCGCAAGGACGCAAGCTGAGCGGCCCACGCAAGGGTCTCAACATTGTCAGGACAGGGCAGCTCGTCAGAAAGGTGGTCATCAAATAAACAGGGGAGGAAAAGATCATGAAGAAGAAAAACTATGTAAAACCGCAGTCGGAGCGCATACAGGTCATGGCGCCGCACCTGCTCTCAAGTTCAGAATACATCTACAAGGGAACGCCCAATGGCGACGGTGGGGACAGTGAAGACCCCGACAAGGAGAATTGGCTCAACCCCCGCGGTGACACGGGCGACTACTGGTTGGCTGAGTGACGACACCCGCGGCGGAAGTCACGCAGCGGGACAGGCTCCGCGAATCACATGAAGGCTTTCTGAAAACCAGCCTTTGAAAAGCTGGCTTTTAGAGCCCTTCTGAAAACAGCAATCGGCAAGCAACGAGGTGGGATGCACCTCATTGTTTGCCGATTGCTGTATTTTATCGCATCTTGGCGACTGCAAACATAATGGGACTTGCCAATAACGGCACATCATCATCCTTTTTACCTCAAGCGGCCTTGCGGAACAACCGCACAAGGGCGACCAAGCTACCGCCCGCCCCATCATCACAGGATAAAACGGTGAGAAGGCCTGCCTTCACAGGCCCACACGGGTCATTGGAGAGACGGGCGGCTACAGTTCCAACCAGTTTTTCACGATGGTTGCGCCCTCAGGCGTCAGGACACTCTCGGGATGAAACTGTATTCCGTGGATGTTGTAGTGGCGGTGGCGCAACGCCATGATCTGCCCGTCGTCGCTCATGGCCGTCACCTCCAGGCTGTCGGGGAAGCCCGTGCGGTCCACCACCCAACTGTGGTAGCGGCCCATGACGATGCGCTTGGGCATGCCCGCGAAAATGGGGTCGTTGCCAAACTGCGTGCCCTCGGTGGCCACGCCGTGGTATACCTCAGCGAGGTTGGTCAGATGGCCGCCAAAGACCTCGCCGATGGCCTGGTGGCCCAGGCACACGCCCAGCATGGGCTTGCGGCCGGCATAGGTGCGGATCACGTCCATCAGCAGTCCCGCCTCCTCAGGAATACCCGGTCCGGGCGAGAGGATGATCTTGGAGAAAGGCTCCAGCTGGTTGAGCGTGAACTGGTCGTTGCGATAGACCTCTACCGAGGCACCCAACTGGCGGACGAGGTGTGCGAGATTGTAGGTGAACGAGTCGTAGTTGTCGACGATCACCACCCGTTGTGCCTGAGCGTCCCCGTGTCTGTTATTTTCATTCATCATTGTTGCTTCTTTTTTTTGTGGTCGTTTGTAGTACCCGTCATACGTTTGTTTGTCAAGGCCTTGCCTGTGCCCGCTTACAGTGTCTCCGCTATCTTGACCGCCTTCATGAGCGCCCCCAGCTTGTTGTTGCTCTCCTCCAGCTCGTAGTTGTCGTTGCTCTTTGCCACGACACCCGAGCCCGCCTGGAACCACAGCTCCCCGTTGCGCGAGATGAAGGTGCGTATCACGATGGCCTGGTTGAGGTCGCCGTTCAGTCCGATGAAGCCGATGCATCCGCCATAGGCACCGCGGTTATGGGGCTCCATCTCCGAGATGAGCTGCATGGCCCGCACCTTCGGCGCGCCCGACAGCGTGCCGGCGGGGAACGTGTCAAAGAACGCCTTGATGGGGTCGGCTCCCTCGTTGAGCGTGCCGCTGACGCGGCTCACGAGGTGTATGACATGGCTGTAGAACTGCATGTCCTTGTAGAAGTCGACCTTCACGTCGTGACAGTTGCGGCTGAGGTCGTTGCGCGCCAGGTCGACGAGCATCACGTGCTCGGCGTTTTCCTTAGGGTCGTTTCGCAGGAACTCAGCGTTGCGGCGGTCCTGCTCAGGATTGCCCGTGCGCCTGGTGGTGCCCGCTATGGGGTCGATGTAGGAGCGGTTCGCCACGATGCGGTTGTGGGTCTCGGGCGAGGAGCCGAAGATGCGGAAGCCTCCGAAGTCGAAATAGAACAGGTAAGGTGACGGGTTGATGCTGCGCAAGGCTCGGTAGAGCTTGAAGTCGTCGCCCTCGTAGCGCTGCACGAAGCGCCGCGAGATGACGATCTGGAACACGTCGCCCCGCAGGCAATGCTTCACGCATCGACGGATGTTGGCCTTGTGCTCCTCATCGGTGAGTGTCGAGGTGCGCTCGCCCACGGGGTGGAAGCCATAGGGCTTCACGTTGGCGCGGCCGGCAGCCATCTCCAGCTTGTCAAGGCGTGCGTCGGCATCTTCGCCATCAGACGCCAGGGTCACGAAGACCATGGTGTTGTTGAAGTGGTCGAAGACGATGAGGTCACGATACATAATGTAATAGATATCGGGCGCATCGTTTTTCTCCATCGTGGTGTCCTTCACGTTGATGTTCTCAAAGTAGCGCACCGCATTGAACGACGTGTAGCCGTAGATGCCGCAGTAACACGCCTCGTCACCCTCCACGTGGAAGCGGCGGAGGAAGCGTCCGAAGGCTTCGGCGATGGCCACCTTGGACGCCTCGCCCTTGGCGGGGCCGGTGGGCGGCAGCGTCTCCTCGGTGCGCGAGCCGTCGGGATAGGTGCAGATCACCTGGCCGTGGGCCACGGCGATGGAGGCCATGGGGTTGATGCCTATGAAGGAGCGCGAGTTGTCGTTGCCGTGATAGTCGGAACTCTCCATGAGCGCCGACTGTGGGTAGAGGTCACGCAAGCGCAGGTAGATGCCAACAGGCGTGTAGAGGTCGGCCAGGATCTTGCGCGAGTGGGTGCGATAGTCAAAAGTTTCCATATTCCTTTGCCATTTGTTTGTTGTTGAGATAGGTCTCCACATCCTTGTCGCCACGTCCCGACACGGTGAGCACCACCACGTCAGAGGGGTTGAAGTGGAGCTTCTTCAGTGCCGCCACGGCGTGCGCGCTCTCGATGGCAGGTATGATGCCCTCCATGCGTGTGAGCTCATAGCCGGCGTAGATGGCCTCGTCATCATTGATGGCCAGCACCTGCTCGCGCCCCTGCTGGGCCAGGTGGGCGTGCATGGGGCCTATGCCCGGATAGTCGAGACCGGCCGAGATGGTGAAGGCCTCCTCGATCTGTCCGTCGTCGGTCTGCATCACCAGGGTGCGCGCACCGTGGATGATGCCCTCTGTGCCGCAGTGTATGGTGGCCGCAGTGTGGTCGGTGTCGATGCCGTGGCCGCCCGCCTCCGCCAGCACGATCTTCACGCGCTCATCGTCGACATAGTGATAGATGGTTCCGGCGGCGTTGCTGCCTCCACCCACGCAGGCGATGAGGTAGTCGGGATAGTCGCGTCCCACCTTCTCCTCGAGCTGCCACTTCAGCTCCTTCGAGATGACGCTCTGCATCTTGGCCACGATGTCGGGATAGGGGTGCGGGCCCATGGTCGAGCCGACGATGTAGAACGTGTCGTCAGGATGGCAGCACCAGTCGCGGATGGCCTGCGAGCAGGCATCACTGAGTGTCATGTTGCCCGTGCGCACGGGGTTGACCTTGGCTCCCAGCATCTTCATGCGCTCCACGTTGGTGTGCTGGCGCTCCACGTCGGTGGCACCCATGAATATCTCACAGTCCATGTCCATCAGCGCGCACACCGTGGCCGTGGCCACACCGTGCTGGCCGGCGCCTGTCTCGGCGATGATGCGCCGCTTGCCCATCTTCTTGGCCAGCAGGATCTGGCCGATGGTGTTGTTGATCTTGTGTGCGCCGGTATGGTTGAGGTCCTCGCGCTTGAGATAGAGCTGGCAGCCATACTTCGCGCTCATGCGCTTGGCGAAGTAGAGCGGTGAGGGGCGTCCCACGTAGTCCTTGAGCAGCGACTCGTACTCGCGCTGAAACTCCTCGCTCTGTATGATGGGCAGGTAGGCGTCTTGCAAGTCGTGCACACACTTGTAGAGAATCTCGGGAACATAGGCACCGCCAAACTGTCCGTAGAAACCGGCGGTGGTGGGGTTGATGGTATCTTTAGGGTTTGCCATGATGATCGTGTTATGTTGTTTGTTGTGGGTGAATGTGTTGTGGGCGACGGTGTGTGGCCGTCGCCATGGGGCGCTATTGCCCGAGCGCGTCGTAGAGCCGGTCGATGGCCTTGTCAGGATCGTGCGTCTCGTTGAGCAGCGTCACAAACTTGCTGCCGATGATGGCGCCAGCCGCGTTGGCCTGTGCGCTCTGCAGGGTCTGCTTGTTGGAGATGCCGAAGCCGATCATGCGCGGATTGTGGAGGTTCATGGCGTTGATGCGTTCGAAGTAGGAGACCTTCTTCTCGTCGAAACCGCTCTGCGCGCCGGTGACACTGGCCGACGAGACCATGTAGATGAAGCCGTCGGTGTTGTCGTCGATGAAACGCACGCGTTCCTCCGACGTCTCGGGAGTGATCATCATGATGACGCGCACGTCATACTTGTCGGCGATGGGCTTCACCACGTCCATGTAGTCCTGGAAGGGCAAGTCGGGGATGATGCAGCCGCTGACGCCACTCTCGACGCAGCTCTGGAAGAAAGCCTCGATGCCATAGTGCATGACCACGTTGAGGTAGCCCATGAGCACCAGCGGGATGGTGACCTCATCCTTGATGGCCTTCAGTTGGCCGAAGAGCAGGCGGAGCGTCATGCCGTTCTTGAGCGCCACGGTGCCCGCGCCCTGCACCACAGGGCCGTCGGCCAGCGGGTCGCTGAAGGGGATGCCCACCTCGATCATCGAGATGCCACGCCGCTGGAGCGTGAGGATGGTGCGGGCGGTCATGTCGAGCTCAGGACAGCCTGCGCAGAAGTATAGGGAGAGCAGCTTGCCTGGCAGTGAGGGCGTGGCAGCGCCACGCTCAGCGAGCGGCGAAGCGAAGAGTTGGTTGATCTTGTTCATGATGGTTGTGTTGTAAGGTTGATGTGTGTGTGTTGTCAGGCGGGGAGCCGTCAGGCCCTCACCTGGTCGATGAAGGTACGCAGGCGTTCCACGTCCTTGCGGCCAGGCTCAGTCTCGAAGCGGCTGTTGAGGTCGATGCCGGCCAGCATCGGGTGGTCAAACTGCCTGACGCGCTCGGCGTCGTCAGGTCCGATGCCTCCGCTGAGCAGGAAAGGTGTGTGACCGTCGTAAGAAGCGAGCACGTCCCAGTCAAACTGCCGCCCGCTGCCGCCCACTGTGGGGCACCGCGTGTCGAAGAGGAAGAGGTCGGCGTGACCTTCGTAGGCCTTGTATCGCGCCACGTCGTCCTTGGAGGCCACGCTGATGGCCTTGATGACCTTGATGTCAGGGGCGATGTCGGGTATGAGCGTGCGCTTGAGGTTGTCGATCATCACGGGACTTTCGTCTCCGTGGAGCTGGACATACGCCAACCGGTAGTTGTAGATGGCGGTGAGGATGGTCTGTGGCATCTCGTCGACGAAGACACCCACACGCCGGATGGCTGTCGGCTGCGAGACGGTGGGGTGCGATCCTTGGGTGGCCTGCCGCAGGCGCTCCTCGCTGTAGTCGGGCAGGATGCCGGCCTTGGAGGAGATCATCTTCACGCAGCGTTTGGAGCCTGGCCAGAAGATGAAGCCCATGAGGTCGATGTCGAGTTGCGCCACGTCGCGTATGTTGTCCTTGTCGCGCATGCCGCATACCTTGATGAGCAGGCGGCGGGAGGCGGTGCTGTGGGGATGGGGTGATGGTGTCATGGCGTGGTCGTTTGCAGTTGGCTGATGAAGTGGCGTAGCTCCTCGCCCGGGTCGTCGGCCCGCATGAAGTGCTCGCCCATGAGGAAACCGCTGAAGCCCGCTTGGCGCAGCCGCCCTACGGTGCCGGGGTCTCCGATGCCACTCTCGCTGACCTTGCAGACGCCCTTGGGCAGGCGCTCGGCCATGCGGAAACTGTTGGCCACGTCGGTGACAAACGAACCGAGGTTGCGGTTGTTGATGCCATACATGTCGGGCTCGAGGGCCGCATAGTCGAGGTCGGCCTCGCTGTGCATCTCCAGCAGGACCTCCAGCCCGAGCTCGTGGGCGGTGTGGAGCAACCTGCGGCACTCGTCCACACTGAGGTCGGCGGCGATGAGCAGCACGGCCGACGCACCGCAGAGACGTGCCTGCAGCAATTGGTACTCGGAGATGACGAAGTTCTTGTAGAGAATGGGCAGGGTGACGCCCGAGAGGCGCGCCTCCTGCACAAACTCGTCGTATCCGCCGAAGAACTGGCTGTCGGTGAGGATGCTGAGCGCCGTGGCGCCCGCCTGCTGGTAGCTGAGAGGTATGACACCTGCGCGGCCCTCGCGCTTGATCCACCCCTTTGAGGGCGACTTGCGCTTAAACTCGGCGATGATGCCTGTCGGCGATGACAGGAGGGCCTGGCGCATGGAGACGGGCGCAGCGGCTTCGTCCCTCATCTGCTTGTCTATCATCGCCATGAGGCGGCGGAGTGGCACAAACCGCATCCACTCCTCCAGTTCGTGGCGCTTGTGGGCCACGATGGTCTCCAGGATGTCGGTCTTCTGTGTGTTGTTGTCCATGGTATGGGAATGAGGGGGTTAACTGTTAAGCTCGACGAAGTGGCGGAAGGTGCTGAGTGCCTTGCCCGAATCGAGGCTCTCACGGGCGATGTCGATACACTCGTTGATAGACTTCTTGCCCCGCTCGAGCACCTGGATGGCAAAGGCGGCGTTGGCCAAGACGATGTTCTTCTGGGCGGGCAGGGCCGTTCCCTGCAGCACGTTGTCGAAGATCTGTGCGGCCTCTTCCTCGGTGGCTCCTCCCACAAGTTCCTCGGGACGGGCAACATCGAAGCCCAGGTCTGCTGGCTTGAACACGCGCTCATAGTCGTTGGTGGTGACCTTGAAGTCGCCCGTGAGCGAGATCTCGTCGTAGCCGTCGATGCTGTTCACGATGCCATAGTCGATGCCGATGCGCTGGTAGACCTGCTGGTAGAGGCGCATCTGGTCGAGATTGGCCACGCCGAGCAGTTGGCACTGGGGCTTCGAGGGATTGATGATCGGTCCGAGCAGGTTGAAGAACGTGGGGAAGGGCAATGCCTTGCGGATGGCGCCCACAAACTTCATGGCCTTGGCGAAGAGTTGCGCATGGAGGTAGACGATGCCACACTCGTTGAGCGAGCGGTTGAGCTTGTCGATGTCATCGGTGAAGACCACACCGTGATTCTTGATGACGTTGGACGCGCCACTGACCGAGGTGGCCGAGAAGTTGCCATGCTTGGCCACCTTATAGCCTGCGCCCGCAATGACGAAGCAGGCCGTGGTGGAGATGTTGAACGTGTTCTTGCGGTCGCCTCCCGTTCCCACGACATCGATGTAGCGGTCACACTCCAGAGGCACGGCCACGCCTGTGGCGAGGATGCCGTCGCGGAATCCCAGCAGCTCGTCCACCGTGATGCCACGCATCTGTATGGCGGTAAGCAAGGCCGCTATCTCCGCGTCGTTGAGTTCACCCTGCGTGATGGCAACGAGCAGGCCCTTGGTCTCCTCGCGCTGAAGCTCTTCGTGATTGAGCAAACGGTTGAGAATAAGTGATACGTCCATAATTATTTATATTTTTAATTGTTTATATTTTCATCTGTATTCATTCCTCCTTGCTTCCTGTGCGCTCCGCCGGGAGCCCTCTTGACGAAAGGTGAGCGCTCTGCCGGGAGAATGACTGTTGTAACACGGTGTGCGCTTCGTCGGTAGGCCCCCTTGCTGTCTCAGTGCGGTCGGTCGCTCCGGTTGAATGAAAAAAGGCCTGTCGTAAGAACGGCAGGCCTTTCAGTTTTATCTCCTTGGAGTATCCACACGGCTAAGCGACTCACGACTGTTGAAATCTTGAGCTTCGCCACCACCAATATGCAGATACATGATTCTTCATTGTTTTGATTATGATTACAGGCGCAAAGATACACAAAAACCAACAAACAACAAACTTTTTAGTTAAAAAAGTGATATTTTCTTTGTTTTACTTGCAAATGTTGAAATCTTGGCTTATATTTGCGACAGAAATGTTTCGTATGCACATAGCGAAACAGTTTTTTTTCTTGAGGTTGGTAGCGTCCTGCACCAACCTCTTTTGATGATACAAGAATTGTCCTCGTGTGGCCACATCCTTCGTCTTGCCGCCGCGACCCCATCCTCGTGGTGATGATTGCCACGAGAGATGGAACCTTCTTGGTTTTGGCACCAAAAGAGATTGCCTCTATGGACACTTGTTTTTTGAAAATAAGTGGGAATTTGCAAACCGTTTCCGAAAATAATGCCTACCTTTGCACACAACCTAATAAATAATAAGGACTAAGGGTATCACTTATCAAGTAATAAGGTAATCACTTGTCAAATAACAGGTAAGTAGAAAGGAATCATATAACCTAAGCAACAATATGACATTTCGCAAATCCATTCTGGGAGTAATTCTCTGCCTGCTGTCGGCCGTGGCCGTGGCGGGCAATGTGTATGACATACGCCCCGTGCCGCAACAGCAGGAGCGCACCGACGGCAGCGCCCGCTTGTCGGGGAGTGTCACCGTGGTGGCCGGTCCCGCCATCGATGCCTATACCCTCGACCGCGCCAAGGAGGTGCTCACCGAGCACGGCCTGACACCCGTCGTGGCGCGCAAGGCCACCAAGGGCGCCGCCACACTCTACCTGGGTGTCAACGCCACGGGCGACGCAGCCGACCGCGCAGCCAAGCGGCTGGGCCTCAAGCGCGACGTCTTCAACCAGAAAGGTTACGACCGCCACGCCCTCGCCGTGAGGCAGCAGGCCGGTGGAGCAGAGGTGGTGATCGTGGGCGAGACCACCGACGCCGTGTTCTGCGGACTGGCATCGCTCGAGCAGATGCTCGACCAGGCCAAGGACGGCAACCTCGACTGCGTGGACATCTACGACTACGCCGACACGCAGTATCGTGGCGTCATCGAGGGCTACTATGGCGTGCCCTATTCGGCGGAGGTCACGGCAGACCTCTTCCACTTCATGGCCCGCTACAAGATGAACACCTATATGTATGGTGCCAAGAGCGACCCCTATCACTCGCAGCATTGGGACAAGGCATACCCCAAGACCATCACGCCTGAGCAGCAGGAGGTGGGCATGCTCACCGAGGGCATGATGCGCCAGCTCACCGATGCCGCCCACCGCTGCAAGGTCAACTTCATCTGGGCCATCCATCCGGGCGGTGCCTTCACCGATGCCAAGCAGACCGATGTGCTCGACCGCGTAATGAGCAAGTTCCGCCTCATGCACCAGCTCGGCGTGCGCCAGTTTGGTGTCTTTGTCGATGATGTGGGCGTGCCCTCCGACTCGGCCTCACTGGCGCTCAACGCGCAGCGCCTCACCTTGCTGCAACAGAAGATCGACCGCGAGTGGAACGGACGCAAGGCGCAGCCCGCCGACACCGTGAAGCCGCTCCACTTCGTGCCCCAGCTCTATGCCTACTCTTGGGTGAGCCGCCAGCAGGGCGAGCGCTTCTTCCGCTCGCTCAGCACCACACCCAAGAAGGTGTGCATCTACATTACCGGGCGCGCCGTGTGGACCGTGCCCAACTCGGAAGATCCCGACCTGGTCAGTTCGTGGCTCGGGCGTGACGTGGCATGGTGGTGGAACTATCCCTGCAATGACAACGACATGAACAAGATCTTCCCGCTTGACACGTACCGCAACTTCGACGACGAGGCGCACATCGACCGCAACGCCACGCTCGACCCCAACCTCAAGGGGGTGAACACGCTCATCAGCAACCCCATGCAGCAGGGCGAGGTCAGCAAGATAGCCCTCTACAGCATCGCTGACTATGCCTGGCACCGTGCAGCCTTCGACAACGACGCCTCCTGGATGGCATCGCTCAAGGCCATCTTCGGCAAGCGTGCCGGCAATGCCTTCCGTCTCCTGCCCCTCGTGCGCCACTATGACACCAACACGCAACTGGCCGACCGCATACGTCTCTGGAAGGCCAACAGCCTCGATGACCAAGCCACACAGGCGCTGCTCGACGAGCTGCGCAGCCTGCAGGCCGACGCCAAGGCGCTGAGCGGGATGGCCTCGTCGGACAATGTCTCCGACCGTCTGCTCTGGCATGAGTTGCAGCCCTATGTGGAGAAGGTGGCCGACATGTGCGGCATCGCCCACACGCTCATCGCACCACACACCGAGGCACAGCGCCAACAGGCCGTCCAACAGGCCCAGACGCTCGACAAGAACCCCAAGTACCAGTTCTCCATCCTCAGCGGCATGGGCGAAGACATACGCCTCTCCAAGAGGGGCGCCGAGCCGGCAGCCAAGGTGCTGCGACCCTTCGTGAGCCAGCTGGCCAACGCCAAATGAGACCTGACAACGCCTGACAATAAAAAGTGGGGTCTGTCAACCGCCAGCGTAACAGTACGCCCAAAGCCAATTGATGGAACCCGCCAATTACAAAACTATCTTTTGAACCTAAAATGAGAAATCGTATCCTGACAGCAGCCTTTGCGCTGACACTACCCCTCGTGATGAGCGCGCAAGACGTGCTCGTGCATGTCGACACCAGCCGCGAGCCCATCCACCAGGGCAAGTACAAGGCCACCATGGAGAGCCTCTCCGACTTCCAGTGTCCGGAGTGGTTCCGCGACGCTAAGTTTGGCATCTGGGCCCATTGGGGCGTACAGTGCGCCGCCGAGGACGGCGACTGGTATGCCCGCGGCATGTACTACCAAGGCAACGGGCAATACAACTACCAGATAGACGCCATGGGCCACCCTTCGGAGAAGGGATTCAAGGACTGGATACCCCGCTGGAAAGCGGAGAACTGGCAGCCCGACTCGCTCGTCAAGTTCTATAAGGACTGCGGCGCGCGCTACTTCTTCTGCATGGCCAACCACCACGACAACTTCGACAACTGGAACAGCAAGTACCAGCCTTGGAACTCGGTCAACATGGGTCCCCACAAGGACATCGTGGGAGGATGGGCCGCTGCGGCCCGCAAGCTGGGCCTGCCCTTGGGCGTGAGCGTCCATGCCGCCCACTCGTGGGTGTGGTATGAGCCCTCACGCGGAGCCGACAGCCGGGGGCCGCTCAAGGGCGTGCGCTATGACGGATGGCTCACCAAGGCCGACGGCAAGGGCACCTGGTGGGAAGGCTACGACCCGCAGGACCTCTATGAGCAGCGCCACAAGCTGAGCCGCGACAATAGACACTGGGACTGGGACACCTCCAAGGTGACGCCACCCGACCAGGCTTTCTGCGACCGCATCTACAACCGCACCGTCGACCTCATCAACCAGTTCTCGCCCGACATCGTCTACTTCGACGACACCTACCTGCCCCTCTGGCCCGTGTCCGACTGCGGACTGGCCATCACCGCCCACCTTTACAACAAGAGCATGGCGGAGCACGGCGGCAAGAACCAGGCCGTGGTGACGGGCAAGGTGCTCGACGACAAAATGAAGAAGACCATCCTCTGGGACGTGGAGCGTGGCGCGTGCGACAAGATACAGGAGCTGCCCTGGCAGACCTGCACCTGCATCGGCAGCTGGCACTATGACAAGCACGTCTACTACAACGACGGCTACAAGTCGCCCCAGCAGGTCATCACCATGCTCATCGACATCGTCTCGAAGAACGGCAACCTGCTGCTCAACGTGCCCGTCCGCAGCGACGGCACCATCGACCCCACCGAGCGCCGCATCGTGGAGCGCATCGGCCAGTGGATGCAGGCCAACGGTGAGGGCATCTATGGCACCCGGCCCTGGAAAGCCTTCGGCGAGGGACCGTCGGCCGACAAGGACAACCCCATGAGCGAACAGGGCTTCAACGAGGGCCGTATCAAGCAGACGGCCAACGACATACGCTACACGGCCAAGGGGCGGCACACCATCTACGCCTTTGTCCTGGGCAAGCCCGAGGCCGACATCACGCTCCGCCTCATGGGCAGCAAGACGCTACTGGGCCGCAAGGTGCGCGCCGTGAGCCTGCTGGGCTCAAGCGAGCGTGTGGGGTGGAGACAGGCCGCCAATGGCCTGACCATCACCAAGCCCGGGCATGCGCCGTTTGGCGAGGCGCTCTGCTACAAGGTCACCGTCAAGTGAACCGACACCACAACATGTATCATCTCATAAACCATTTGCGATATGAACTTTAAGAAAACATTCATGGCGGTCCTCAGTGCCGCCTTGCTGTTGCCTGCTACGGCAATGGCACAGTTCAATTGGCCTTACCAGATCAAGGACGGCACCATCGTGACCAAGGTGCCCGAGCGTCCTGCGGGCCAGAAAGACGTGCTCAACCTGGCCACCGCCAAGCTGCCCGTGCTCCGTGTGGGCTTTGTGGGCCTGGGCATGCGCGGACACGACGCCGTGCGCCGCTGGTGCTACCAGGAGGGCGTGGAGATCAAGGGTCTCTGCGACCATGAGGCCGACCGCGCCGAGGCCAGCAACGAGCTCCTGCGCAAGGCCGGCCTGCCGCCCGCATCGCTCTACAGCGGCGAGGAGGGCTACAAGGCGCTCTGCGAGCGTCCCGATGTCGACCTGATCTACATCGCCGTCGACTGGGAGCACCACGTGCCCGTGGCCGAGTATGCCATGGAGCACGGCAAGCACGTGGCCATCGAGGTGCCGTCGGCCATGAACCTCACCGAAATCTGGAAGCTCATCGACCTCAGCGAGCAGAAGCGGGTCCACTGCATGATGCTCGAGAACTGCTGCTACGACTTCTTTGAGCTCAACGCCCTCAACATGGCGCAGAAGGGTCTCTTCGGCGACGTCATCTTCGGACAGGGCGCCTACCGGCACGACCTCGACCCCTTCTGGGACGCCTACTGGAAGCGCGACGCCAACGACAAGCTGGGCTGGCGCCTCGACTACAACATGAAGTATCGTGGCGACGTCTATGCCACACACGGACTGGGTCCCGTGGCACAGATCATGAACATCCACCGCGGTGACCGCTTCACCGTGCTCTCGGCCATGGACACCAAGAGCTTCCTCGGCGTGAAGAAGGCTGAGCAGCGCCTGGGCCACAAGGTGGACAACTTCCGCCAGGGCGACCTCACCAACACCATGATACGCACCGAGCAGGGCAAGGTCATCCAGGTCGTGCACGACGTGATGACACCCCAGCCCTACAGCCGCATGTTCCACCTCGTGGGCACCAAGGGCATCGCCAACAAGTATCCCAGCGAGGGCATCGCGCTCAACGACGCCGCCCTCAAGCAGGCAGGCATCAAGCCGTCGGCCAACTACTACAACGGCGAGGCCTTCCTCAACGCGGCCGACATGCAGGCACTGAACAAGAAGTTTGAGTCGCCCATCATCACCAAGTATAACGCCAAGGCACGCGAGGTCGGCGGACACGGCGGCATGGACTTCATCGAGGATTCACGCCTCGTCTACTGCCTGCAGCACGGACTGCCTCTCGACATGGATGTCTACGACCTGGCCGAGTGGTGCTCGCTGGCCGAGCTCGGTTCGCTCTCGATGGACCACAACTGCATGCCCGTGGCTGTGCCCGACTTCACGCGCGGTCACTGGAACGACCAGAAGGGCTATCGCCACGCCTTTGCCTCGGCTGAGGATGAGGCTGCCCAGGACAAGGCCAACCATGAGTTCACCGTGAAGCTCAAGGCTACGGCCGAGAAGGCTTGGAAGAAGTTTGACAAGCAGCAGGCCAAGATCAAGGCTGCCAAGGCCAAGGCCGCTGCCAAGAAGTAAGCGCAGGAAAACGTAGCGGTGGATGCCGTCATTCACCGCCTCATGCACATCGGCGACAGGCTGATCCCGTCATGACAACGGGCATGCCTGCCGCCGATGTTCATTTTGTGGCCGTCCCTGTGGGCCATCTGTGAGGAGGAAAGGCTGACAAGAGTGCCGGCGGAGGCCCCCGGCAGACAGACCACAGGGCTACATGCGGCCCTGTCACGCCGGCAAGACAGAGGGGAGGAGGTAGAGAGGAGGAGTGCCGTTCATCCTGACGAAGCACCTGGCAAAGCTCCTGACGAAGCCAAAAGGGGCACCAACCGTCACTGGGTTGGTGCCCCTTTTTATGGGTAGATTGGCAGATGAAATCAGTTGGCGGGCATGGCGGCACGCAGTCCGGTGAGGCCACGGCGGATAAGGTCCTTGGTGCCACTGCCGTCGTTGACATAGGCCTTGACCATCTCGGCATAGTCCATGGCGTCCTTGAGCCGCTGCGAGGGGGCTTCCACGGCCTGTGCGGCCTTGAGCGCCTCAAGCAGTTCCTTGAGGTCGGAAGGTTCGGCGAGGTTGCCGGGGCGCATCATGCTCAGCGCAGCGTTGAGCTCGCTGGCCAGCGCCGAGCCGTTGCCCTGGTGGTCGGAGAGGAAGGCCTTGAGCGCCTCATAGCGCTGTCGCATGGCCTCAATGCCGTTCTTGGCCCACGGTGCATACTCCGGCACCTTGGTCTGCATGTTGTCCCAAGCCTGCTGCTCCTCGAGGCGCTTGGCCGCCACACGCATCAGTTCGGTGAGAGTGGCATTGTCCACATAGGTGGTGTCCTCGATGGGCGCGTCGAGACGGAAGTAGTGTGTGATGTGGCTGTCGGCGTCATAGTCGGGCACAAGCTGCAGGCGGTCGGCATCAGCCTGACTGTGAAGTGTGGCCTCCTCCCAGGAGTGTATGTCCTTGGCCGCCATGACCAGCGGTCCGCGCATCATCGCCGCGGCCCACATGGGCTTGTAGGTCTGCTTGCGCGTGATGTCCATCTTGTCGGGCGTGTAGTCGAGGTGCGGGCCGTAAGGCATGGTCACCACCACGCTGTCGCCCCGCTGCCACTGGCGTGTGGGGATGGTCACATAAGTGCCCGGCCGGTAGCTGGCGGCCAGCTCACGGCCGTTGACGGTGACAGAGAAGCCTCGTGTGGCCCAGTAGGGCACGCGGAGCTTCATGGTGAAGGCGCTGCGCCCCTTCTCCATGCGGATGACGGAGCGCTCGGCGGGGAAGGTGCACTGCTGGCTGAAGGTGACGCCCCGCCATGTGGCGCGCGTGGGCAGGTAGAGCCCCACCCAGAGGGTGTCGGCAGCGGTGTAGTAGGTGGCCTCCTGGTACTTCACGTGGTTCTCGGCCCCCGTGCCACCGCAACAGGTCGACTGCGGTGTCTCGTTGCCCCAAGGCTTGCTGGCGTCAAGGCCCACGGCATACTGGTAGAGCACGGCATAGCGATGGGGGTTGATGGAGCCCACGAGCTGGTTGTAGAGCACCCGCTCATAGTAGTCCATGTATCGCGCGTCATTGGGGTGATAGGCGTTGAGGTCCTTGGTGAGCTTGGCGAGGTTGTAGGCGCAGCACGTCTCGTTGATGTCGGGACCGGCGGGATTGGTGGCCATGCTCACCATCTGCTTGTAGGGCTGGCGGAACATCTCACCGTTGCCCACACCACCCATGGCGTAGCGGTAGCGGCCCTGCACCAGGTCCCAGAAGTTGTCGGCGATGTGCCAGTAGTAAGGGTTGTGGTTGGAGCGGTAGGAGCGCAGCGCACCCACGATCATCGGTATGTGCTGGTTGGCGTGGCGGTCGCGTATGGCGTCGATGCCCTTGGCCAGCGGCCCGTAGAAGGCCGGCGCGTCGAAGAAGCCGGCGGCCTCGATGAGGTGGCTCTTCTCGGTCTTGTCGGTCACCATCTCCGAGAGACGCGAGAGCGACTCCTGTATGCCGCCGAGCTCGCCGGCGATGTACATGTTCCACATCTCATAGCGGTTGCCCGGCTTGGCGCGGCGCTCAGCCTGCGTACCGTCGGTCTTGACGTAGGTGCGGTAGTGCAGGCGGTTCCATATCCAGAGGCCCATGTCCTTGGCGATGGTGAGGGCCTTGGCCGATATCTTCTTGTCGTCGACGAGGTTGGCCACGTCGATGAGTCCGGCGAGCTGCTTGTGGACGGTGTAGTAAGGCGCCCACACACCCTCCTCGTTGTTGTAGGGTGCGTAGCGCTCGATGAGGGCGCAGTGCTGCGCGGGAATGGCGTTGATGTATCCGTAGCCGTAGTGGGCGTAGTCCGTCTTGTAGCGGTCGAAGTCCTTCCACGTGCCGCCCATGGTGCGAAGCTCCGCCTCGGGTGCGAGGTCGCGCGCCTCCCGGTAGCGTCCGAGCTGCTTGTCGAAGACGAAGGTGCGCTCCTGGCACTCGCGCATCTGGTCGACCACGAGCTTGATGTTCTTCTTGATCTGCTGGCGCTTGGCCTTGTCAGGGCAGGCCACATAGGCCATGGCCATGGCCGAGAGGTAGTGGCCGGTGCCGTGGCCCTTGAGCTTGGTGGTGGGCGAGTCCCATCCGTCAGCCTCGGGATAGCCGTCGGTGGACAGTCCGTAGGTGTCACGGTAGTTGTAGACCTGCTGACGGGGGTCGAGCGAGAGCAGGTTGTCGATGTCGAGGTCACGGTTGTGCGTCAGGCGGTTGTCGCCGATGAGCTGCACACTGCCCAGGGGCAGGGGCTCGGCCACGGGCTGCGGCAGGGGTGCCGACGGCTGTGTGGCCACCACGCTGACGCGGGCCGTGACGGGATAGCCGGCGGCCGTCTTGTTGTCGCCGATGACATATCCCTGCACGTCATAGGCCGACCCGGCAGGATGCTTGGCCGCATCGGCGGCCTCCTGCTCGGTCTCGAGCGACGAGTTCATCCATTTCACCTGCCGGTATTCGCCACTCCCGTCGGTGTAGGTCACCCAGAGGCGATAAGGCAGCATGGGCACTTCGCCTGCGGTGGTGGTGACGGCCACGGGCGTGACGGTCTTGATTTTCGCTCCCTGTGCGGCCGCCGAGAGCGACGTCGCGAGGCAGAGGGCCAAGAGTGTAGTCTTCTTCATATTGTCTATATAGGATTGTCTGTTTCTGCCGCGTTTGTCAGCGCACGGCAACAGGCATCCAGACCTTGCGGCCAGCGTCCGCCCGTGCACACCAACGGCTCGATTGTGCAAAGATAAGGGATAAATGGCACAAACGTTACGTCGGGACCCACATTTTAGACTCCTTTGCCACGTTTTGGACGCTATTGCCATTGGCGGGGCGTCAGCAAGCAGCTGACGCGGTGGCTCGCACCGTCTCCATTTGGCTCATCCGGCATTGGGGGTGACAAGTGCCCATTTTTTAAGTTTGCGGCCTTATGCCTTTCATAAGGCCAGCAACTTGGGCAGGGCCAAGGCCAGGGGCGCCACCATCATGGCCTGCGAGAAGACACCCTCGTGGAGCATGCGGTCCACCTCGTCGGGACGACGGAAGAACACCTGCAGGTCCTCGTTGGCGTCGAGGTGCTGGCCGCTGGTCTTGCTCACGCCCTTGGCCAGGAAGCAGTGGCAGCGGTTGGTCATCAGGCCGGGGTTGGGGGCCACGGTGACGATGGGCTCCCACTCGCCACCGGTGTAGCCGGTCTCCTCCTGCAGCTCGCGGCGCGCCGCCTCGAGGGGTGTCTCGCCGGCCTCCACCACACCGGCGGGTATCTCGGTGGAGACGATGCCGAGGGCGTGGCGCCACTGACGCTCGAGGATGATGTTGCCGTCGGTGGTGAGCGCCACGACGTTGATCCAGTCGGGATATTCGAGCACATAGAACTCGGGGGCCACACGGCCGTCGGGCAACTGCACCTTGTCGCGGCGGGCGGTGAGCCAGGGGCGGCGGACAAGATAGTCGGAACTCAGAATCTTCCAGGGGCCTATCTCGTGGGTCTGGTCCTGGTCGTGCGGGGTGTTGACGGAGGCATCGGGTGTTTTATTCATTTTGTCGTTTGTCATATTGCTTGTTGGTTATTGAGTGGTTTTCATTAAGGCCGGGTGCCCCACCCGCTCAGGAGCAGGGCCGCTATGCGCCTGCCCTATGGCAGGCACCCGCCCGCACATCACAGTCCGGTGGTGGCCGCCTCGAAGGCGCGCAGCACGTCGCAACGCGTGGTATAGCTGTCGACCTCGGCGGGATGCTCCTTGGTGAAGGTGAGCCAGCGTGCCAGCGCCTTGTACTGGGCCGACTGGGGCATGAGCACGGTGCTGGCGTTGTAGTCGGCATCGTAGACCGTGCGGTTCCAGGGATCAATACCGATGGAGGCCAGGGCGTAGAGCGCGTGGTAGCGCAACTGGAGGTTAGGGCTCAGGCTGCTCACCTCGAGGTAACGCTGGGCCATGGCGGCATAGTCGGCCTCACCGGCGCGTGCGCTGTCGGCCACACTCTTGCCGTAATGGGTAAGATACCAGCAGTCGCCATAGCACGAGGCCTGGTAGAGGCGCACGGCGATGTCGTAGGCCAACTGGTCGCGGTCGGTGCCCTCGCGCATCAGGCCATACTGGCTGGTGAGGCGAGCCATCTCCTGGGAGAACAGCAGCTTGGGGTTGGCCTGCAGGTCGGCATAGGCACCGTCGATGGCCCACAGGTTCGAGTCGTCGACCCGCTGGCGCTGAAACCAGAAGGGCACCGACACGCTGCGGCGTGCGGCATAGAAGCTGATGGCCTGGTCATTGATGAAAGGCAGCGTGACGGCCTTGAGCCACGTGGCGGCCTCGGCCCACTGCCCCTCGGCCAGGTAACGGGTGCCGATGAGGTCATGGAAGAAGTTGGCGTCGCGGTAGAGCGACTGGCAGACCCAGCGCTCGAAGGCGTCGGTGTGGTCGGCCGTGATGAATCGATAGTAGGCGGCAAGCTCTTGGGCCGACAGCGAGTCGAGGCGCAGGGCATACTCGGATGAGTAGAGATAGCGGCTGAGGTAACGCTCGTCCTGCTGGTCCTTGAGGAAGGTGCGCTGGTAGGCGTCCATCATGCCATACATGGCCACGGCCATCTCCGCCTGTCCGTGGCGCTCGAAGTGACGGCGCAGGGCGCGATAGGCCACCCGTTCCTGCACCTCCACATAGTGGCGGTCGGTGGCGGCGGGATAAGTGCTGTCGGCGGTGGCGGCGTGGCGGGCCTGCTCATTGAGCCAGCGAAACTCGCCGACGAGATAGTCGGAGTAGCCATCGGGCGCGGTGGGCTGCGCGGTGGAGACGAGCAGGCGGATGGCACGTGCGTTGTCCCTCATGCGCCGGGTGCCGGCGAGCGCCACGGCGGCTTGGCTCTCGGCCCATGCCTCGCGCTGGCGCCCATAGAGATAATGGATCATGGCCGTGGCCGACCGCCAGAGGCAGGGCACCGTGGTCTTGCCCTCAGCCACGACACTGTCGGCAAAGCGCACGAAGCCCATGGCCTCCTTCTCATAGACCACCTTGGCGCCGAGGGTCTCGATCCACTCCTTGGAGAAGTCGGCCTGCGAGGCGCGGCTGTCGAGCGTCTGCTGGCAGTTGTTCACGAAGTCTTGCACGAGGTAGGTGAGCATGGGCGAGTTGGGGTTACGGCGGTAGGTGGCCTCGATGCCTGCGAGGTTGCGGTAGCCGCGCGCCAGGACGCGCACGCTGGCCATGTCGCCCTGGCCGGCATAGATGTCGAGGGCCTGCTGGCGGTGGCCTGTCTTCCAGAGGGCACGCGCGTAGATGCCGCGCATGGCCTCACGCCACGCCGACTGGGGCAGGCGCCGGGCCACCGTGTTCCACAGCGTGACGTTCTGCTGGTCGAGGCCGCGGAGCATGTTGACGCGCATGCGGAGCAGCGCATACTGGCTCTTCAGGCGCCGTCCCTGGTAGGCGCGGGCGGCGCTGGCCACCGCCGTGAGCTGGCTGAGGGCGCGCTGCCGCTCCTGGCGCGACGGATAGCGCCACGCCTCGGGGGCCAGCACCTCGCAGGCGGCGCGGTAGGTGTCAAATCGCTTGAGGTAGGCCTGCATCTCCGCGTCGCCCTTGCGGCGGGCGGTCTTGAGGATGTCGGCGGCATACTGGTCGTAGAAGTAGAGACTGGGCGCGCCGTCAGCGCCAGCATAGCGCTGCCAGTAGGCGGCCAACCGGTAGCGGTAGGCAGGGTCGGCCTGGTCGCGGTTGAACACGCTGAACATATAATAATTGTGGTCGCTCACCTCGGCCACACAGGCCCGTGCGGGCAAGGCGAGGCAGAGAGCCAGGAGGCTCAGGAGCAAATGTTTAGGGGTGTCGGTAAATCTTGTCATAATCAAGAGGATTAAAACGAAGTATGTTGGGGGTGCTGAGGTCGAAGAGTATCACCTCGTCGCAGGCGTCAGGACGACGCAGGCGGATGGCCCTCACGGCCTGGAGGATGTCCGTGAGCTCGGGACGGCGCACCACGATGCTGTCGCCGGGCAGCACGGGCAGGTCGTCGTCAGCATGGAGGAAGCCCACAAAGCGGCCCTCGCGGAAGAGGATGCGCCACGTGAAGAGCGGATAGGCGGCGGCCAGGGGCAACGGATAGGCGGCGAGATGGCCGAGGTAAGGCGCGGCGGCGGCCATGTCGAGGATGGGCTTGTGGCAGGCGAGCCGGCGGGCGTCGCCGGTGTTGTACATCATGAGCACGCCGCGGTCGACGGGCGGTGCCTCCAGCGCAAGCTGGTGGAGGCGTATGGTGGCCGACAGGCGCAGGTGGCGGCCGTGGGCCTGCTGGCGCAGCGTGGTGAGGAAGCGGAAGTAGGCGTGGGCCGTCGTGGCGGTCCAGTCGCAGTCGACCTGCACCTCACGTATGTCCTGCAGGCCGTGTGCCTGGCTCATCGCGAGGATGCGGCGGAGCACCATCGTGGCCAGCGTGTCGGGACTGGTGGCATGGGGCGCAGGGCGCAAGCAGTCGTTGACGAGATAGACCACGGGCACCACCTCCACCCCGCGGGGCACGGGCGACGTCGGGGCAGCGTGCTCGCCACCCCACCCCATCTCATCGGGAAAGCGCAGCGTGGCGTTGGGACGCGCCTGGCCGTCGGCATCCCGCACCACGTCGAAGTAGCGCACATAGAGACGCCGGATGTGGTGCTGGCGGATGAAGCGCACCTTGGCCGAGTCCATCTTCCACGTGGTGCTCCAGTAGTAGGCGGAGCGCAGCGTGTCCACAGATTCCCTGCGCTGACAGGCACCGAGGGCCAGCAGGAGGGCGAACAAGAGCAGAGGCGCATGCCTCAGAGTGACGTAGCTTCTCATGACGGACAAAGGGTGGATCGTTAATGCCACGCAGTGTGGGCGCAAAGATATGCATTAATCTCCTATCCACAAAAAAATATATAGCCAAATGCACACCTATCTGCGGATGTTTACATAATTGTACTCGTATACATGAGAGACCGTATGATTAACTCATGTTCCTGATTTGTAAAATTCCGATTTTACGGTGTCATTTTCGATTTGACATTTCGCACGTCATGCGGACAAAAGGCCGTTGGAAAGCTTGAATCGGGGCTTATCTAAATGATACTGCTGTGTCTGATACAAGAGTGCCCCCAAGGCAGTCTTCTATTTGTATACCTTTTATATCTTACATCAAACCACAACGGCAGACCATAACTTAGAATTTGCGTAAGAGCAATGTTACGAACAATTCTGCAACGTGCATCTTCACACGCTTTATAGTTACATAAATATAATTAGCTAAACAATATTAAAGGCTCTTCCGGAATTTGGCGTGACAAGACCCATGGCTTGAATGTAAACCCACAAGTGACAAAATTGAGTGCTTCCCCCTCCCTTGGGGTTTATATCGGTTTACATTCCACCCCAACACAAAGGTCCCATCACTCCAAATTCCGGAAGAGCCGACTTTTAGTGACCTGATTTTCTGAAAACACATGGACAAGCCACACGGGAATTTGAAATCATTCACTTGCTGAACTTGACACTGCGATGGTGCCCGCCCACCGTCCAGCTCACCACATAGACGCCCGCGGGCAGCGTGCTCACGTCGCATCGTTCCGAAGCTTGGAAGGAAGTGACCTTGCGCCCTGTCGTGTCGTAGACATGGGCGGTGAATGTCAGGCTCGCAGGGGTCTCGCTGCCAAAGTGGAGATACCCCAGGTCGCGGTTATAGGCCAACGCATACTCGTCAGGCTCGGCCAAACTGACACCTGTCACCTCCGGCGACAGCTTCTCCCCCTGCTTAAAATACCAAAGGCGGTTTTTGCTCGTTCCGTTGCGCGAGTCGTTGGTATAGCTCAGGATGCCCGCGAAGGCATCGGAGCTTCCGCCCGACAGGTTGGCTATGTGGTTGGTATGCACGTTGCGCAAGTTGTAGTAGCCGTCCGTGCCCTGCGGCATGATGTCCCACAACTGGCGAGTGTCGGTGGTGTCCACATCGGCCAGCGCGAGCTGCGTTCCCACTTGAGCCGTCGGCGACGGGTCGTTAAGCGCCTTGCCCTCGCTCCTGCTGACCAACGAGAAGTATTCGCCCACGGGACGTATGACCCACTCCTCAGCCTGTCGGTCGCTTTGGTTGAAATAGCTATAGACCTGGCCCGACGCACCACCTTCAATGGCCATAGAGTTGCCCGCATTGAGCACACGATAGTAACAGTCTTCGGGGTGGAAAGGCTGTGTGGAGTCTGCCGGCGTGACGGGCTGTTCGGGCAGTTTGGAGGCGAAGACTGCGCTGAGGTAGTCGGTGTGGTCGACCACAAACTGCTTGAGGTCGGTCACATACTGCTTGTAACTGGAATAGAGCACCATCTCGTGATACATCCTGGTGTTGATGCCCCACTTGCGATAGTTCAGTTGCTGCGACTCGTCGAGCAGTGAGGCCAGGCTGTCAATCTTCTGATGAAGGAAGTCGACCACTCCATCGCTGAGCGCCTGCTGGTACCGTCGATAGATGAGGCGGGCAAACCACGGGTCGGTCCACATACGGTTGACCCATACCTTCGTACCGTTGTAAGCCACATCGGCCATCAGCTGTCGCGTGGTGTTGTTGCCGCCGCGGTCAGTCCGGTTATCGTTGTTGTAGGCGATGTCATAGTCCCAGAGCGGTCCCCAGTAGAGGTGCGGGTCACCCTGCTCCTTATAGAGATACGTACTGTAGAAGCCATCCACATTGGCCGACACCTCGGTGGCCACATACCAGTCGGCCAGCGACACGGAGTCGACATAGGGCCGGTAGCCCTTCAGCGCATCCTGATAGTCGGCCGACGCCAGGGCCGCCTCAAACCGGTTGACATAGTCGCGGATCCAAGTCTGTTGCGTGGCTGCTATCTCGTCCTCGTCAGGATAGTGTATCCTCACGGGCTGCCGGTAGGAGGAACTGTAGAAATAGTTGCCGTCGAACGAGCGGTCCACCTCCAGCAGGTAGCCACCCGTGATGTCCGACACGTCGGTGAGGGGATAGTCCTGCTCGGCAATGTTCACCCGGTGAGCCCTCACTTCCACCTGGTCGCTGATCTGATAGGTGCCCAGATAGACATCGTTGATCACCAGGTCCACGAATTTTGCGGCAGGGTTGAACTTCATGCCCAGGAAGTCGCCCATGGCCGACGTGATGGCGTTGCGCATCATGGTCTTGTCGGCAGCGTTGGCCAGGAGCGTCCAGCTCTTGGCCTTGGCGTAACCTTTTCCCAAGAATTTTTCCTTGTCGTGAAACTTGATGCGATAGGGTTTCTTACGCATGTTCCAGGTAGAGTTGCCTCGGCCGCGTATCTGCAGGCTGTCGTAGGTAGTCTGCCGGTCGCTCTCGTCCACGTAGACCATGGTGGCATAAATGTAATTGTCTTTGCTCGCAACAGCCTTGTGGCCCTCCGTATTGACATAGATGCATGGCAGATTGGTCTTGCGGACATAAGTCTGTGCTGACAAGACGATTACCCATGCGGTCAGCAGGAAGAGTAGTAGAGTTCTTTTCATCATCAATGGTTTATAATAAATACGAAAAAGGGTGGAAATTTCCTCAATTTCCACCCTTATCTTTTCTTATGCTGGCAATAGTGCTTCGTTTTGCGCACCTATCCTTTACTCGAAGACATTCTTTCGGATGCGCGTCAGGTAGGCTTTCATGCCCTCGGCATCCTTGTTGTCGATGATGGCGAGCAATTCCTTGAGCTCAGTGCGTATCTGTGCCACCTGGTCATGTGTGTAGGGGTTGAAAAGCACCTCCTGCAGCAGGTAGTCGTCTTCCGAGAGCACCCCCCGGGCTATGTTCATGTGGCGCTTGAAGGTGGTTCCCGGCGCATCCTGGTGCTTCATGACGGCCGAGAACACGAAGGTCGACACGAAGGGTATGCTCAGCGAGTAGGCCACGGTCTTGTCGTGCTCCTCGAAGGTGTACTCGTAGATGTTGAGTCCGAGGCGCTGGTAGATGTCCTTGAAGAAGATGCGGCCCATGTAGTCGCCTTCCTTGATGATGATGGCATTCTCCTCCGACAACTGGTTGAGGTTGGCAAAGGTGGGGCCAAACATGGGATGGGTGGAGACATAGGGATGCCCCGTCTTCTCGTAGAACGCCTTGAGGTCGGTCTTCACCGATGCGATGTCGGAGATGATGCAATGCTCAGGCAGATAAGGCAAGACCTCCTCAAAGGCCGGTATGGTGTATTTCACCGTCACGGCGTTGATGAGGAGCTCTGGCTCGAAGTCCCGCACCTCATCAAGCGAAGTGAAGCGCTGGCAGTTGTAGGTGAAGCGCAGCCGCTTGGCATCGTGCTCATAGACAGCCACCTCATGGTCGAAACTGAGCAGGTCGATGAAGAACGACCCCATCTTTCCCGCTCCCATGATCAGTATTTTCATTGCCTCTGCGGATTTTACTGGTTGATGATTTCGATCTGCTGGCGCACGCTCTCCTGATGGATGAGCTCAAAGATCTGCGCGGCGCACGTGGGATCCACCCCACACACGCTTGCCTGCGCTCCACGCTTCTCAAGGATCTCGTTGTAACGGCTGCTTTGGAAAACGGTCATGTTGTGTTCCTTCTTGTACTGGCCTATCTCGCGGCACACGCGCATGCGCTTGGCCAAGACGTCCATCACCTGGTTGTCGAGCTCATCGATCTGTCGGCGTAGGGCCTGTATGCCCTCGGTCGTCGTCTTCTCGTCGCGCACCACCAGGAGGCTCAAGATGTAATCGAGCACGTCAGGAGTCACCTGTTGCTTGGCGTCGCTCCATGCCTCGTCGGGGTTGCAGTGGCTCTCCACTATCAAGCCGTCGAAGCCCAGGTCCATGGCCTGCTGGCAGAGAGGGGCGATCAGCTCGCGCCGTCCGCCGATATGGCTGGGGTCGCAGATGATGGGCAGGTTGGGGATGCGCCGGTGCAGCTCCATGGGAATCTGCCACATGGGCAGGTTGCGATAGATCTTCTTGGCGTAGCTTGAGAAGCCGCGATGGATGGCCGCCATGTGCTTGATGCCAGCCTGGTTGATGCGCTCCATGGCACCGATCCACAGTTCCAGGTCGGGGTTGACAGGGTTCTTCACAAACACGGGCACGTCCACGCCACGCAGCGCGTCGGCCAGGTCTTGCATGGCGAAGGGGTTGGCTGAGGTGCGCGCGCCCACCCAGAGGATGTCGATGCCATACTTCAGGCAGAGCTCCACATGCTCAGGCTTGGCCACCTCGGTGGCGGTGAGCATGCCCGTCTCTTCCTTCACGGCCTTCATCCAGGGCAGCGCCTTCTCGCCGTTGCCCTCAAACCCTCCGGGCTTGGTGCGGGGCTTCCACACACCGGCGCGAAACATGTGGCATCCCTTTTCGGCCAACTGGCGGGCGGTGGTCATCACTTGTTCCTCGGTCTCGGCACTGCAGGGGCCCGCTATGACAAACGGGCGCTCATTGTCGCTCGGCAACTGCAACGGCTCGAGCTCTAATTCCAAATTATTATCCATATTGCTTGATTGTTTTATGCTTGGTTGTTATGTTATCGGTTCTCGACAGGGCGGGTCACCACTCGATGGCTTGCACGCGGCGGAGCGCTTCCTTCATCTTGTCGTCCTTGGCGCAGAGCGAGATGCGGATGTACCGGCGTCCGTTGTTGCCGAAGATGAAACCGGGCGTGATGAACACCCTCGCCTCATGCAGCACACGCTCCGTGAGCTGCTCCACATCGGCATACTTGTCGGGGATGCGGCCCCAGAGGAACATGCCCACCTGCGAGGGGTCGTAGGTGCAGCCCAGCGTCTTCATGATCTGCTCGGCCACCACACGCCGCCGCCCGTAGTTCTCGATGTTGTTCTGCCGGTGCCATTCGGGCGTGTTGGTGTTGTAGGCCTCAGCCGCGGCGAGCTGTATGCCACGGAACGTTCCGTTCTCTATGTTGCTCTGTATCTTGAACATCCACTGTATGTACTGCTTGTTGCTGACCATCATGGCCACACGCCATCCGGGCATGTTGTGGCTCTTCGACATGGAGTTGAGCTCGATGCAGCAGTCTTTCGCCCCAGGTACCTGCATGATGCTCATGGGGTGCTCGTTGAGTATGAGCGAATAGGGGTTGTCGTTGACCACCACGATGTCGTGCCTCTGTGCGAAGTCGACCAGTCGCTCGAGGGTCTCGCGGCGTGCGTTGCCACCGGTGGGCATGTTGGGATAGTTGGCCCACATCACCTTGACGCGGCTCAGGTCCATGCGCTCCAGCTCCTCAAAGTCGGGCTGCCAGCCATTGTCTTCCCGGAGATTGTAGTTCACGATCTTGGTGCCGAAGATGCGGTTGATGGCCGTGTAGGTGGGGTATCCGGGGTCGGGCACCAGCACCTCGTCGCCAGGGTTGCAGAAGGCGAGGGTCACATACATGATACCCTCCTTCGACCCGATGATGGGCTGCAGCTCACTGGCCCAGTCGACATGCACGCCATACGTGCGCTCATAGAAGCCGGCCATGGCCTGGCGCAGCTCGGGCAGTCCGGCTGTGGGTTGGTAGCCATGGGCGTCGGGGCGCCGGGCGGCCTCGCACAACTTGTCGATGGTCTGTTCCGAGGGCGGCATGTCGGGACTTCCGATGGCCAAGGAGATGATGTCTTGGCCCGCAGCATTGAGCTGGGCCACCTCTTTCAACTTCCTGCTGAAGTAGTACTCCTGTACGGAGTTTACTCTCTCTGCTGGTTTGATCATATCTGTTCGTTTTTTGCTTCTTGGTATTCGCCGATAATCTTGATGTCCTTTGTCAAGGGTGTGATGGCGTCGACCGCCTGGCGGTAGCGTATGAGATCGCTGAAGGTGACATCGACATAGAAGAGGTATTCCCACTCATGGCCGATGACGGGCAGGCTCTGTATCTTGGTAAGGTTGATGTCGTAGAAACTGAGGATGGTGAGCACCTTCGACAGCGAACCTTCCGCATGGGGCAACGAGAAGACGATGCTGGCCTTGTCGGAGTGGCTCAGGGGGCGCAGGAAGTCGGCCTTGCGCGGGTCGCAGACCACGAGGAAGCGCGTGAAGTTGTGCTTGTTGTCCTCGATGTGGTCCTCGAGCACCTTCAGCCCGTACATCCTTGCAGCATCGGCGTGGCAGATGGCAGCCCATCCGCGGCAGCCGTGCTGCTCGATGTAAGCCGCACTGCCTGCGGTGTCCTCAGCCTCCACAGCCTTCAGGTCCGGATGGTTGGCGAGGAAGGAACGGCACTGCATCAGGGCCACGGGGTGTGAGTGTACCTCTTGCAGGGAAGCCCAGTCGTCATCGGGCAGGCAGCAGATGCTGTGGCGGATGTGGAGCTTGTGCTCACCCACGATGGTTGTCCCGCTGGCACGGAGCAGCTCATAGTTGTGCAACAGGCTGCCCGCAATGGTGTTCTCAATGGCCAGCATGCCGATGACCGTGGGGTCGCGCTTGATGTTCTCAAACACTTCCTCGAACGTATCGCAGCAGATCAGCGTGATCTGCTCGCCCTCGAAATACTGGTGGGCGGCAATGTCGTGGAACGATCCCGGAACTCCCTGTATGGCTATTCTTTTCATCTTCTTCATTTTAGGAGGTGTACTTACAAACAAAATTCCCGTCTCACTTACATGAAACGGGAATTGGATGCAAACCTCTTGTCGGTTTTAATATCTTCCTTAAGTTGAACTCTACACGCAACTTCCCGCTTCACATCGCAATGCAAAGTAAAAATAATAGGCGTAAAAAGATGCGTAAGACTTCATTGTTTTATCTCTTTATGTTGTTTACAATTGCAAAAGTATCACTTTTTGTTGAGACAAACAAACATTTTTGAAGAAATCTTCCAAATTTTCTTTCACAAGTTCAAAAGGCGGCTTGGCCCTTGCCACGCCCGTTTACTGCGGGTTTGTCGGCAGCTGATTGTGACCAAAGGCCAAGCAACCTCAGTCTCACCTCACATCGGGCGCCTGCCAGAACCAGGCGTCATCACAGGTGACGACATCGCTGATTGAGGCATGATGGCCACTGGGCTGGAGCGACACCAACTCATGGGTGCCGTCCTCCGTGTTAGCCCCCAGTTCCATGTAGCACGACAGGTAATAGAGATTCTTGGCCATGTAGCTGTCCAGATACTCCTCCTTGGTTTGCTTCGACTGGTGGTTCCAGTTGGCATCTTCGTTGAGCACAAGGGGCTTGTCGTCGCGCAGACGCTCGCGTACCTCGGCTATGCTGAGCAACTGCCCGTTCTCATCACTCACGTAAGCTGCAAACGACGGGTCCATCCACACCCACTTGTTCAGCTGCTTGCTCCACACCACGCAGATCACATGGCAGTCGGGATCGGTGTCGTAGGCCTTCGACTGGCAGACCATGAAGCGGGCGGGATAGCCCATAGCAAGATAGAGCTCCGACAACACGATGGCCAGTCCACGGCAGTTCAGTCCACGGCTTTCCTTCTTGCATGCCTCATAGAGGTCAATGGCCGTGCGAGGCACATTGGGTATGCCGCCACTGCCGTCATGACGGATCGCGTCGTGGAGCCAATACATGATGTTCTTGATGCGGCTAATCTCATCGCCATTGCCCGCGATGCTATCGAGCTTGAAGTACTCCCTGACGCGCCTCAGGGCAGGGTCTGAGGCTGATGCGTAGGTGAAACGGCGGTTTTGCTTGCCATCGCCCATGCAATAAGCCGGGCTCTGCCGAAGGATATAGAGATAGTCCGTATGCTGGCGTACACGCTCGGCGTACTGGGCGAAATGGGGCGTGTGGCGCACGTTGTCGAGGTCTGTGTCTTTTAGGATATGCGCATACGACTCTTGCACGGGATTAAACCCATAAGAAATGTCCAACATGCGAAGGGCGTTGGCGGTGTCGTTTTTCAGGGAATAAAGGCAAGCCACATTGTAAGCTGTCCCGGCGAGAACTTGCGAGAAGAATTGCGAGTTCTTCGCCACTGGCATCGCGCGCTGAAACAAGTGGGCAACGGAGTCGGCGATGACGGTTCCGCCCTGTTCCAGTGAGCGCCCCACATATAAGTCGGAACGGCTGTAGCCGACATACCCGTCCACCCGGACTTTTGTCAAGAGGGGACAACCGTCCAGTTGCTGCAGATGCGAGTCGAGCACCATACCTTTGAATGTCATGTCCTTCAGTTGCGGACAGTTCTTGGCCAACAAGGGCCCGCCCGTGCTGACCGAGGTGCCAAAGACCACGCTCCGCAACTTGGGCAGGTTCAAGAAAGGTGTTCCGTCCATGTGAAGCACCGTGCCTGTGACCGTAACCCGCTCAAGCGACGGCATGTCGCGAAACAGTGTGTAAGACAAATATTCCATGTCATGCAACGTGATGCTCTTGAGCGACGAGCACCCGTAGAAACTATTTTGCCCCATGCCCTGAAAGCTGTCAGGCATCTCCAGGTCGGTAAGCGCGTCACAATGGGCAAACAGGCTGTCGGGAACGTCAAAGACGTCGCCTTTCGACAGGATGCGTGCCTTGGAGAGATTGAGCGACATGAGACTGCCGCTTTGCTTGCCGGCCATCTGGCGGATGACCTTGAAGTCGCTGGCGTCAAGTGCGCCTTCCACCGCGAGGCGCGTCACGCTCTTTTGCTGTTTGGCGGTGAGGACCTGAGCCAAGGTTCCCGGCTGCTTCACCACCACATGCTTGGATGAGGCGAAGGTCGCTGTCAATGGAAAGAGAAGTGCACATGCGAGAAGGCTCCATTTGAATTGTTTCATAGTGTTCTTGATTGCGGCACACTTGTGATGTATACGTTTTTTCGTCGTCGTACCCTACTTGGCAATCGATTGCCACATAGCGACATCGGACATGGAAAGGCATTAGCAGGTGCCGCGTTTTCACTATGCCAAGTCATGCCGAACTTTTAATCATATACGCTAAAAACGCATAAAAGTGACAAATGTAAACAAGAAAATGCGAGCATTAAGGCTTTTTAACCAAAACAACGATAAAAAAGCATAAACGCCAATGGGTGAAACCAAGAGCTTGTGTATATTTGCAGCCAAAGAAAGGATTCGCATGAAAAGATTCTTATCACTTGTCGTTGCCACCAGCATGGCCTCTACGCTCATGGCCCAAAGTGAGCTGTCGACGTTTAAGACACCATCGGCCATGAAGCCCCTAAGTTCCGCCTACGCCATACGCCCACAGGCCATGCAGCCCCAACTGATGGCCTCGCCTTCGCTGTCCATGGCAGCAGCGCCCAACGTTCCAGCTCGTAGCCAACGAAAACAGGCTGAGCAGCATGCCACTCACGAGGAGGAACTCGACAGCGTCCGATGGTACCCTACGCCCCACTCCACCTATTATAATTACGGGCCCTTGCACGAGGGCCTCAACGTGAGCCTCGACATGAGCGCCTTTGCCACCTTCGGCAAGCATGCCAAGGGTGGCGGATTCGGGCAACGGCTCACCGCCACGTGGCTGCAGTCTCTGGGCAAACATGGATGGGTGGCCGCTGGCGGATACATCAACCACATGAACTGGCGGGGCGACAACTACACCAGCGGAGGACTGACGGCCGAGGTGGGCTATCAGTTTGACGACCACTGGTCGGCCTATGTCTACGGACAGAAGTCGCTGGTCAACCAGGGTGGCCGTTACGCGGGGCTTCCACCCTACGGGCTCGGTTGCTACGGCTGGGGGTATTCACCTTTCTTCAACAATGACCTGGGTGACAAACTCGGTGCCGCTGTGCGCTGGACGCCCAACCCCACCCTCTCCATCGAAGTGTCGGTGGAGAAGAACTGGTATCCCAAGAGCAACGCTGGCTATTGGGGACAATACAATTATCCCATGCCCCAGAACAACTAAGGCATGGGATTTATGAAGAAGTTGTAACACACTGCGCATCACCAGTCGGCCACAAGCCTGAGGCGCAGCGAGTTGAGCACCACACTGACGCTGGAGAAAGCCATGAGCGCCGATCCCCACATGGGGGTGAGCCGGATGGGCGGCTCGGCATAGAAGAGCCAAAGCACACCAGCGGCCAGTGGCAAGCAAATGAGGTTGTAGACAAAGGCCCAAAAGAGGTTTTGCCATATCATGCCGACGGTCTTCCGGCTCAAGCGCATGGCATAAGGCAGGGCGCGCAAGTCGTCGGTCATGAGGGTCACCTGCGCCACGTCCATGGCCACGTCGGTGCCGTCGCCCATGGCCACCGACACGTCGGCCTTGGCCAAAGCTTGCGCATCATTGACACCATCGCCAATCATCACCACCCGCTTGCCCGCACCCTGGAGACGACAGATGAGCGCCTCCTTGTCTTGGGGCGTGCAACCCGACTGGTAATGGGCGATGCCGGCCTTGTCGGCCCAGTAGCTGACGGCCTCCTCCTTGTCGCCACTCATCATCCAGACCTCCACGCCATGGCTTTGCAACGTCTGCAAGGCCTCGCGGGCATGGGGCTTCAGCGTCTCGCGCTCGTCAAGCGGCAACCGGTCGGCCTGGGTGAAATCCACTTCTTTATTGGCCGTGGTGAGCGTTCCTGTCTTGTCGGTCACCAACACGTCCACCTGACGCAGACGCTCCAGGGCGGTGGCGTCCTTGATGAGCACATGGCGCTCGGCCGCCTTGCCGATGCCCACCATGAGGGCCGTGGGCGTGGCCAAGCCCATGGCACAAGGACAGGCCACCACCAGCACCGTGACTGCGCACACCACGGCTCGTGCCAGCATGGGCGTGCCGCCCACGGCCATCCACACCAGGAAGGTGAACAGCGACAGGCCACACACCACGGGCACAAACACACGGGCAGCCTTGTCGACGATGCGTTGCACCGGAGCCTTGGAGCCCTCGGCCTCCTGCACCATGCGGATGATATGGGCCAGGGCGGTCTGCTCGCCCACTTGACGGGCCCGCATGCGCAACTTGCCTTGTGAGGGAATGGTGCCTGCCATCAGGCGGGCGCCACGTCGCTTCACCACAGGGGTTGGCTCGCCGGTGATCATGCTCTCATCGACATAGGCGGCATCGGCGGTCATGAAGCTCTCGGCCTCCAGCACCTCTCCGTCGACGGGCACACGCTCACCGGGCCGCACCTCCAGCACATCGCCCACGCTGATGGTAGACACGGGCACCTCTTCGATTACGGGCACGCCACCTTCGCCATCGGCGCTCACCACATGGGCGGTCTTGGGCGCCATGCCCATCAGCTGACGGATGCTCATGGCAGTGCCGTCCTTGGCCTTCTCCTCCAGCAAACGGCCGGTCAGCACAAAGGTGATGATCATGCCGCAAGAGTCGAAGTAAGTCAGTTGGGCATCGCCCCAAAAGGTGTTGTAGACAGAGAAGAGAAACGACACCAACGTGGAGAGGGCCACCAGCACATCCATGTTGGCCATGGCGTGGCGCAACTGTCGGACGGCTCTCACATAGAACGGACGCCCGCATGCCCACATGTTGGCCAAGGCAAGGAGCAGGGCCAACTGGTTGGCATAGGCTGTTACGCCCACGACCACCCAGCCCATGCTGACACTCATGACGGCCACGGAGAGCAACCACGACAGCAACACGCGACGGCGCAACACCTCATACTCGCGGCGCCGGATGGCTTCAGCCGAACGGCCTTGCTCGATGACAAGGTCGTAGCCGATGTCGTTGATGGCCCGTTTCATGTCGGCGGGCGTTATCCGGGCGGGATCATAATCGACAAGAGCGCTGCGCCCCACGAGGCTGACCGATGCGCTCCGGATGCCATCCAGCGAGTTGAGCTTGCGCTCCACATTGGCCGAGCACGCAGCACACGCCATGCCCACGACAGGAAGGGTCTGCTTCATCGCGTCATCAGAGGGTCAGTTCGTAACGACCGCAGTTGGCCACAGCCTCCTGCATCTGCTCGACGGTCACCTTGTCGGCGTCATAGACCACATCCATGGTCTTGTCGGCCAGGTTGCCTTCAGCGCTCTCCACGCCATCCAGGGCGCGCAAAGCTCCCTCCACACGCGCTTGGCAGTGCGCACACATCATGCCGCTCACGGCAAAAGTCTTCTTTTCCATAACTTGATATTGAGTGAATACGTTTTGTGGATGCAAAGGTATTCAGTTTCCGCGGCCAAAGTGTTATGGAATGTTGGGCATAACTTATAAGATTACCGAAGTTCGGATTTAGCGAATTACGAGAATTTCGTTATCGCGCCTCATCCGTCATTGTGCCTTGGGCGCAACAAAAGATTGTCGTAATCGCCCGTCCGTTGGGCAAGAAGATTTGTAAAGTGTTGTAACGGTTGTATGGGGTGCCTTAGATACGGATGAGCGTCATGTAGAGCAACGTCCCGGCCACAATGGACCACATCATGCTCTTGCGCCAGGCATGAATGGCCACGGTGAAGGCCACAGACAGAAGTCGCGCCACGGTGTCGAAAGGCACACCCAGAAGTCCGGTGGAAGCGACACCGCCGGGAGAAGCGCCAAAAGTGATGTCCTTGAGGCAATAGACCACCAGCAGGGCAAAGACCGAGGCGGGCAGCACACGACCGAGATAGAGCACATAGCGAGGAGTGGGCCTGCCGGGGCGGAACAGCACAAAGGGGACGAAACGGGTGAGCATGGTGGCCACCACACCCGCCCCGACGATGACGGCTTGTTGCAGAAGGGTCATGCGGCACCTCCTTTCTCCAGCTTGCGCCGCATGAGGGTGAGAAACACAAGGATGACCACCATGCTGGGGATGATGAAGCGGTCGGGGCCAAAGAACAGGAGCGCCAACCCACAGATGAACAGGCCGGAAAGGCTGCTCAGGTGACTGCGCTCGCGAATCCAGTTGTCGGCGAAGATGGCGGCAAACATGGCCGTGAGCACAAAATCGAGGCCGCGCAAGTCGAAGGTGAGCAGGGGACCCACCAATCCGCCCACTGTGGCCCCCGCCACCCAGTAGGTCTCGTCAAGCCAGGTCAACCAAAGCAGGTACCAACCGCGATCGCAGCCATCGGGAATCTTTGCGCTGCTGGTCAGCGCGAAGGTCTCGTCGGACATGCCAAAGATGAGGAAAAACTTCTTCCAGCCCAATCCCTTGTAGCGCTCGAGCATGGCCAACCCGTAGAAAAGGTGGCGGGCGTTGACCATGAGTATCACGAGAAAGGTCTGGAGAGGATGGAAACTGCCCAACAACATGTTGCCAAGCAGAAACTCGGCGCTGCCGGCATAGACCACCATCGCCATGAGCATCGGATAGAGAAAACTGAACCCCAACTCGTGCATGTAGATGCCATAGGTGATGCCCAAAAAGCCATAGCCGGCCATGATGGGCAACGAGGCACGGAAGGCGTGCCTGAAAGCCACCTGTCTTTTTCCCATAGTGTGTCTGTGTTAATGAGGAGGAAAAAGGACAGCCTCGCCTAAGACGAGACTTTCCTGAAAAGAGGACCTGCCGAAAAAGACAGGGAAACTAAATCTGGTCGAGTGCCCGACGGTCCTTGTGCTGAAGGTTCTTGTAGGCCGAAGGCGTGATGCCCGTGACCATCTTAAACTGGCTGGAGAGATAGGCCACGCTCGAATAGTGGAGTTGGAAAGCGATCTGGGTGAGCGTCAGTTCACCATAGGTGAGAAGTTCCTTGACGCGCTCGATGCGCTGCTCGATGTAGTAACGCTCGATGGTCATGCCCGTGACCTCGGAAAAGAGCTTGGAGAGCGAGGAGTACTCCATGTGGAGTTCCTGCTGGAGATAATCTGAGAGATTGACCTCCGACCGGTTGTCCCGATAGTGCACCAACCGGATAACGGCAGCACGGATTTGCTCGACGACCTGCTGCCGGCGATCAGCCAACAGTTTGAAACCGAGCGCTTGCAGGGCGTCGGCCAACTGGGCGCGCCTCTCATCGCTCACGTCGCCCTCGACCTGCGCCACGCCGAGCTGCACGTCGATGGGATGCAGACCGTTGTCGCGTAGCGCCTGCTCAACGCTCATGCGACAACGGTCGCAAACCATGTTCTTGATGTAAAGTGTTGTGATGGTCATCCTTTCAACACGTTGTCTCATTCATGTTCCATCAGTATCTGCACGATACGCTCGGCCGAACGGCCATCCCAGCGGTCGGGGATGCCCCCCTCCTTCCACTGGCCGGCGACCATGCGGGCCACCTCCTGCGACAGCAGCGTGGCGTCTTCGCCCACCAGGACATTGGTGCCCACCTTCACGGTCTCTATGTGCTCGGTGTAGCTGTTGAGTGTGATGCAGGGCACCTGGTCGAACGTGGCTTCCTCGGCCACATTGCCAGAGTCGGTGATGATGCCTGCAGCCTTGCGGAGCATGTCCTCGAAAGCCAGGTAGGGGACGGGATCCACCATGTGGAACGCGGCACGGCCTCCTATGGCCTCCAGGCACTCGGCCACGGCTTCACGGGCCAGACCGTGAAGCGGCGCATAGACGGGCACATCGCCCACTTGACTGACAATGGCCTCAAGCAGGCCGCGCAACTTGGCACGGTCAGCGATGAGCAGCTTGCGGTTGAGGGTGAACACGAAGTAGCGCCCGGGCAAGTCAAATGGCAGCTGCGACGGTTTGCACCCATCGCGCTGGCTGGCAAAGAAGCGGAGATTGTCAATGAGCACATTGCCCACCATATACACCTTCGACAGTTCGGCCCCCTCGCGGTTGGCGATGCTATTGTTGCTGATACCTGCAGTGAACAGGATGTCGCTCAGACCATCAATGAGCAGGCGGTTGATCTCCTTGGGCATGGTGATGTCGAAACTGCGTGTGCCGGCAGCTATGTGCGCCAGGCGCACGCCCTGCTTCTTGGTGACGATGGCCGCCGCCATGGTGGAAGCCAAATCGTCGACTACGATCACCGTGTCGGTGGGATAACGTTGGAGATACTGTTCGAACTTAGACATGACCTGGCCCGTCAGCTCATTGAGGTTGGAACAGGTCACACCGAGATATTCGTCGGGCTGGGAAATCTGCAGGTCGGCAAAGATGGACGGCTCGACAGTGGGGTCGTCAGCGCTGCCGGTGTAGACCAGGCGGTAATCGATGTCGTGGCCTTGCGCCTTCGCACTATTGATGGCGCGGATGACAGGAGCCACCTTGATGAAGTTGGGACGGGCTCCGCAAACGATGCAAATGTTCATGGTCTTCGATGATTAGGGGTGAATGGTGGATTACTTGCGGCTGCTGGCGGAACGCTTCTTGGAAGAGGTTCTGGTGGTAGTCTTCGTCGTGGTCTTCTTGCCTTTCGACTTGGTGGCAGTCTTCGTCGTGGTCTTCGTGGTCGTCTTGATGGCAGCATTGCCTGCGGCCACGGCTGCCTCATAATACTTCTTGGCCTCGGGCATCTCCTTCTCCAAGGCGGCGATGCGCTTCTCGTCGGAGGGGTGATCGCTGAAGAAATCGGAACTGTTGCTGCTGCCCGATGACATGCGCTTCCAGAACGGGATGGCCTCCTCAGGATTGTAGCCGGCCATGGCTGCGAAGATAAGGCCCATGTAATCGGCCTCGCTCTCGTTGGAACGGCTGTACTTCAGGTTCATCAAGGGAAAGGCGTAGTTGCCTGCCACCGATGCACCGGCCTGCACAATGGTGCCGGCCGTACCGCCCACCATCTGCCCAGCGGTTCCGATGACTTTGGTCAAGACGCTCTGGTTGTTTTGCTTGGTCAGCTGCTCAGCGGAGTGCTTGGCCACAGCATGCGCGATCTCATGGCCGAGGACGATGGCCAGCGCAGTCTCATTTTCGGTATAGGGAAGCAGGCCCTCGTAGACCACTATCTTGCCACCTGGCAAGCACCAGGCGTTGGCCTCCTTGTTCTGCACAAGATTGAACTCCCACTGGAAGCTGTTGGCATCGGCAGCATAGCCATGCCCCTTCAGGTAGGTGGTGACGGCATTGGCCAGGCGCTGCCCCACCCGCTGCACCATGGCCGTGTTGGCGGCATCGGTGCTCTTTTGCGCCGTAGACATGAACTTGGTGTACTCCTGGGTGCCAAGACTCAACATCTGCGCATCGGAATAGCTGGACGACACTTTGTGCTTGCGCCCGGTGACAGGAACGGTCTCTGTCGTGCCACAGGCTGAGACGAGCAGCAGGCTCGCCATGCTCAACAAGAATAATCTGAACTTTTTCATTGTGATAACCTTTTCGTTGATTAATGCAAAGTTAACATTATTTTCGGAAAAGGTACTTCATCGGCAATTACATTTTGCCTTACCCACGTCTTTTTTTTGAGCAAATAAAAAGCTCGCTTCACAGCGAGCCTTCTACTTATTATACAAAAACATTACAAAATTCTATTTTCTATAGCGAACAAGAGTATTCGTTTCGTTGATGCCTGACGGCACTTGCTATGGCTTAGCACCCCATGCAGCCAACCCCACGACACTTACGCTGGCAATAGCGCTGGCACTGGCGCCGGATGTCGTAACCCAAAAGGGCTCCCAGAATAAAGTCTTCCTCGGGCGACAGCTCGTTGAGCGGGCGCGTCACCATCAGGCGGATAGCGTCCATGCACTCTTGGCTGCCGAAAAAAAGGTTGACCGAATCTTGGCCGGCAGGCTGCACCAGATAACTGATCTGCTGGCGTTGCAAGCGTTGCTCGGCATAGGACAGGTAACGGCGGTTGAGGGTGTAGAGCACCATCTGGCGGACGCCCTTCTGGTACTCGTAGATGTGATTCATCAACACCTTCATCTCTATGGGTTGTGCGGTCATGGGCTTATGGGGATAAGGTTCCTTGCCCGAAGGCAAGGACACGGGGAAATGGATGAGTTAAAATCCGAGAGTGGGAATCCAGGCGTCGATGCGCTCTTCGGTCTGGTCTGACTCGTTGACGTCGTCAAGGGCGAGTCCTACGAACTGGCCGTTGACTACCGCGTCGGAATCGTCAAACGTGTAACCGTCGGTCGAAACGGCGCCCACCACGGTGGCACCGGCGGCCATAGCCGCATCGTAGAGCTCCTTCATGCCGCCACAGAACGTGTCGGGATAACTGGCCGAATCGCCGCAACCGAAGATAGCCACGCGCTTGCCAGACAGGTTGGCTGACTTCACGAGGCTAACGCCATCATACCAATCGTCTTGCAACTCGCCCGCGCCCCATGTGGAGGTGCCCAGCACGAGATTGTCCGCGGAGACCAAATCGTCGGCCGTCAGGTCTGAAACATTGATCACGTCGGCGCCCAATTTCGCACCGATAGTCTGAGAGATGCTTTCGCAGGTGCCGGTGGTCGAACCGTACACCACTATTGTCTTACTCATAATCGTTATTCGTTTGGTTTGGTTTACGGATGCAAAGATAGGATGTTTCGGCAAACATTGCAATACCTAAAAATTGTGGTTTGAGGCAAATACTTAAAAATAGGTACATTCTTTTGGCACCCCACAAGGCGGAATTGGGGAAAAATGTAGTACCTTTGCAATCATATATGGTGGGATCTATAAATTAGCTTTGCCAGATTTTGAGGTTCTTTTTGAGGTCAGGGTGTCGGCGAGTGAGGAAGTATAGCGGGCTATACGACCGAACGAGGTGGCGCCAGGAGCCCAAAAGAGACCCCCAAATGACAAAACGCAACCCTTCATAATTCATGTTTTTGTGGTGGTAATTGATAGAACCCACCATATAATAAATAAGGTATCAATGACAATGGACAACAAGACAAATCGGCTGATCAGCCTCGCTTACCAACTTTACGACATCACCGACGGCGAACACACGCTCGTGGAGCAAACCGCAGACGGACGTCCCTTCACCTTCATCAGCGGAATGGGCATCGCCCTCGACACTTTCGAGCAAAAAATGGAAGGGCTGATGACAGGAGACAACTTCGACTTCACGCTCACGCCCGAGGAGGCTTACGGTGAATATGAGGACAGCCACGTCATCGACCTGGACAAGGAGATGTTTGTCATTGACGGAAAATTTGACGCCGAGCATGTGCGCAAGGGAGCCATCATACCCCTGCAAAACGAGGACGGCAACCGATTCAATGGCGTGGTGGCCGAGGTCACGGCCGACAAGGTGAAGGTGGACCTCAACCATCCTCTGGCTGGACGGACACTCAACTTCAAGGGCTCCATACTCGAGGCTCATGAGGCCACCAACGAGGAGATACAGGCATTCGTCGAATCATTGCAAGGCAACGGAGAGGGATGCGGACACTGTGACCACGAGGGCGGATGCAAGAACCATGAGGGCGGATGCAAGGGACACGGGCACGACGGACACTGTCACAACCATGAGCACAAGAATGGCGGATGCGGCTGTGGACACTGCCACCATGAAAACTAAACAACACACAAAACTCGGGACATGAGAAACACCTTTGGCAACATATTCACCCTGACTACTTTTGGCGAGAGCCACGGCGAGGCGGTGGGCGGTGTCGTGGACGGCATGCCGGCCGGGATAGACATCGACACCGACTTCGTTCAGCACGAACTGGACAGGAGAAAGCCTGGGCAAAGCCGTATCACAACCCAAAGGAAGGAGGCCGACCAGGTGGAATGGCTCAGTGGCATCTTTGAGGGCAAATCGACTGGCACGCCCATCGGCTTCGTGGTGCGCAACACCAACCAGCACTCCAACGACTACGATAACATGCGCCGACTCTTCAGACCCTCACACGCCGATTACACCTATTATAACAAATATGGTGTGCGCGACCACCGGGGCGGAGGACGCTCTTCGGCCCGCATCACCATCAGCCGTTGCGTGGGGGGTGCCTTGGCCAAGTTGGCCCTGCGCTCCCTGGGCATCAGCATACAGGCTTATGTGTCGCAGGTGGGTGACATTGCCATCGACCGTGACTATCACCGCTACGACCTGAACAAGTCCGAGGACAACATCGTCAGATGTCCGGATCCAGAGAAAGCTAAACTCATGGAGGAACTGATCATGAGGGTGAAGAACGAAGGAGACACCATCGGTGGTGTGGTGACGTGTGTCATCAAGGGATGCCCCGTGGGACTGGGCGAGCCGGAATTTGGCAAGTTGCACGCGCAACTCGGCGCGGCCATGCTGGGAATCAACGCTGTGAAGGGATTCGAATATGGTGACGGGTTCGACATCGTGACGCATCGCGGATCGGAGGTGAACGACATCTTCCTGCCCAGCGGTCCAACGGTTGCCAATCATGGGACAGGACTTGCAGCCAACACCAAAACCAACCACAGTGGAGGAATACAGGGGGGCATCAGCAACGGACAGGACATATGGTTCCGAGTGGCCTTCAAGCCCGTGGCAACTCTACTGATGCCGCAGGACACCATCGACCTGGACGGCAACGCCACGACCATCGATGCACGCGGCAGGCATGACCCCTGCGTGACACCAAGGGCTGTGCCCATCGTGGAGGACATGGCCGCCATGGTCATCCTCGACAATTGGCTCATGAACAAAACTGTTAAAATATGACTCGCACGCGGTCACCCCGCGGAAAACAAAAAAAGAAACGAAGTGACGGTGGAATGACTGCCTGGGGTGTTTTCACCCCAGGCAGTCATTCCACCGTCACTTCGTTTGTATGCGCATCTTACGCCAAAGAACATCGGGAAGCAGACGCCAAAAGAAGGTGAGCAGGCGATAGCGCCAATCGATGACGCACACATGACGATCACGACTGACGGCTCGCACAATGATGCGGGCCACCTTATGCGGATCCATCAACATGGGATAAGAGGCGCCATCGCCCAACAGCTCTGTGCGCACAAAGCCGGGACGGATGTCGGTGAAGCGAATGGGGAGATGACGCATGTGGGCTTGCTGCTCCAAGGCCTGCACATATACATTCTGAAAAGCCTTCGTGGCACTGTAGGCTGGCGCCGCACCCAGCCCCTTCGTCCCGGCGATGGAGGAGATGACGGCGATGTGGCCGGCGCCTCGCTCTGCAAAATAGCGATAGGCTTCGCCCACCATACGAGCAAAACCCATACCATTGGTGGAGAGCGTAGCCTGTTCCTTTGACGCTTCGAGAGTGGGGTTTTGCCACCCTACCCCAGCAGCATGGAAATAAAGATCCATGCCACCCATCTTGTCGACCAGTTGCATCAAGGATTCGGGGGCATCGTCACGCGTGACATCAAGCACCTGCACACACGACCGAGTGGGATAATCATCGGACAAGGACTGCAACGCCTCATGGCGGCGAGCTGCCAAGCCCACCATCCACCCCTGGCGCAACAAGAGGCAGGCCACTTCACGCCCGATGCCTGAGGAGGCACCCACCACAACCGCTTTCTTCATCTTTCTCCTTTTATTATAAGTATTATATGTGCGAATAGCATCACTACCATATACGCGAAGGGCATCAGGCCACCTCAGACAACGCCCACTATCTCACGGGCACTCTTGCAACCATGGCGCTCCAACCAGTCTGTCATGCCTTGCTTGACCTTCACGGTCACCGTCGGATCTACGAAGTTGGCTGTGCCAATCTCAATGGCTGACGCACCGGCCATCATAAACTCGATGGCATCCTCTGCAGTCATGATGCCCCCAAGACCGATGACAGGAATCTTCACAGCATGAAACACCTCATTGACCATGCGCACAGCCACAGGCTTGACGGCCGGGCCGCTGAGTCCGCCGGTGCGGATGCTGAGCTTGGGCTGGCGGCGCTCAATGTCAATGGCCATGCCCATCAGCGTGTTGATGAGTGACACGGCGTCGGCACCCTCGGCCTCGCAAGCGCGCGCTATGTCAGCGATGTGGGTGACATTGGGCGAGAGCTTCACGATGAGCGTCTTGTGATACACCTGGCGCACGGCACGCACCACACTGGCGGCTCCCTCACACGTCACACCAAAAGCCATGCCTCCATCCTTGACATTGGGACACGAGATGTTGAGCTCAATGGCGGGAATGTTGTCGAGCGTGTCAATGCGAGTGGCACAGGCGGCATAGTTGTCGGGCGATGAGCCGCTGACGTTGACGATAAAATGGGTGCCGATGTCCTTAATCTGGGGATAAATGTGGGTACAGAAATAGTCCACTCCCTTATTTTGAAGGCCCACACAGTTGAGCATTCCCTGCGCTGTCTCAACCATGCGCGGATAGTCGTTGCCCTGGCGGGAGGCCTGCGTGGTGCCCTTCACAATGATGGCGCCTATCTCTTCCAACGGCACCAGGTCTTGAAACTCCAAACCGTAACCGAACGTACCACTGGCGGTCATCACCGGATTGGAAAGGTTCAATTGATTTATATTTACATTTAAGTCTACCATAACAGTCTCTGAATATTAAACACTGGTCCTTCTTTGCAAACACACAAATTGCCCTCGGATGTCTTCTCCACACAGCAAAGGCAAGCGCCCAAACCGCAGGCCATCATGTTCTCGAGTGAGGCTTCACAGGAGATGCCTTGCTGCTTGGCGTAGCGGGCCACCGACAGCATCATCGGCTTGGGGCCACAGGTCTGTATGAAGTCAAAATGTTGCTGCTCCAAAACGGAGTGGTTGGTCACAAATCCCTTCTCGCCCAGCGAACCGTCTTCCGTGGTGACATACACCTCGCCTTCACTACGGTAGAGGTCAAGTTCCAAGAGGTCGCTGGCCGTACGACCACCTAACAGGAAGACAGGCTTGAAGCCGGCCTGGCGAAGAGCTGCCCCCTGATAGAGCAACGGAGCGACACCGACACCACCACCCACCAGGAGAACACGCGCTGCGGATGACTGAGGCATGGAGAACCCATTGCCCAAAGGGAGCAAGCAGTTCAACGTATCGCCTGGGCACAGACGGGCCAACTGGCGGGTGCCTTCACCAATGGTGGCTACCAATAGCCACAACTCGTTGTGCTCTACATCAATGTAATGGATCGAAATGGGGCGGCGAAGGAAGGTGGAAGGTGAATGGTCCACTCTGACTTCTACAAACTGACCGGGCTGCATGGTTGGAAGGGGGGCTTCCTGGGTCAGTTTGAGCAACACATGCTTGGGGCTCAAACGTTCCACCGTGCTGACGCGCAGGTCAAGACAATACTTCTTCATAAGTTATCTTTATGGTGATTAACATTGCAAAGATAGCGCATTTATACGAGACCATAGGATATTAGGCACTAAAAAGTTGCATGGAACAGAGAACGGGGAACTATTCTACCTGAATTCAGGCTATATCCAGACTTGTTCATGACCGCAGCTGCCAGCCCCCAAAAAGATTCAGTCCGCCTCTTAATTATAAAGGCACGCGCGACCCTTGTATAAACACGCACGATCCCTGTATAAAGGTGCTCAAATGCTTTATCTTGCAGCTCGTCACTCACTTCTGCTGCCATCGTCTTCTTCAGTGGTATGACGAAAGCTCCGCACTTCACGCCAAGTACTGAAGTAATCCGTGCATAAGGTCTTCAATAATCCGTGCATAGTACTGGCAAAATCTCAAGGAGAAGACGCATCAAGCCTATAATAAACAAGTATAAACGTATGACCCCTGCCCAAAGGCCATACTTAGGGAAAGCAAAGACACAAAGAAAAGCCACTGACGAACCGCGCTTATGCCCTAACAGGTATAGTTACGCACACGCACCATTTTCAGATAGTCCACAAGTCACCCCGCCAAAAAAACGGCACTCACTGTAACACGGTTAGAAGCACTTAGGGAAAAAGGCCTCAACACGACATCACATGGAGGCTCTTTCGTTCTTGCCATTCTACACCGCAAGGTAGAAAAAGGGCCTCGTCACAACATCACTTCTTAGGAGCAAAAGTCTCCCAGGTCTGGTCATCATAGAACACTCGGATCTCAGTAATTCTCCTTTGCGGCCTGTCAATATATTTGATTTGATTTTGGAAGGCACCCCCAGGCTCACTCACACCGCGTGACTCCACAGCAGCCTGAGAAGCTTCGAAGAGGAGAGGGGATGACGCTGGCGCGTCAGCATGTCCGACCTCAGGCCGATCGACTTGGGCTCCGCCATCCTGCGAGGCTGGAGCATCCTCCATGGAGCCAACACCATACAGGAGCCACTCCAAGGACACCTGAGGAAAGTGCTTGTGAATGGCGTCAACCATCTGGAGGGTGGGCCGTGTCTTGTTATTGAGCACGCCACTCAACGATCCTTCCGAAATTCCAGTGAACTGCGAGAAGATTTTTTGAGTCATGTGATTTGACTCCATGATTTTCTTAATTCGATCTTTCATACCCTGCAATTTGTGTGTTAGGTGACTTTTAGCGCTTTTTGCGCCCATTTGCATTCGATTTGCAAAGTTAAAACATATATTTGAATTCTCCAACTAATACGAATAGAATTTAAATTGATGAAATTAAAATTCGTAATTCAAGATTTTGAATAACCAAATCAGAACATACCCGTTGTGCCAGTTCGAATGTGAGAACTCAAATATTAGCGCAAAATATGACTTGAAGTCTTTTTATAGCGTTTTAAAACAAACAACTGGCTTTAAAATAGATATATATGTCTATTCTTACGCTCAAACCGCACTTATGCAACGAAAACGGGCTATAAAAGTTCAAATCTCCTATTTTTACGTTTCGGAGATTATGTTAACTTACTGATTTTCACACTATTAAAGTAATTACACCTTCTCTGTATAATAATTAATACGGGTTTTAAAATGCGATTATTCGTATTTCAGAACTATTTCATTTCATAATTTACATCTTCAAATATATGAATTTTGAAATTTAGAATAATAAAGAATAAAGACCTTGTTTTCGGTTCGTTATCCCGAACTTCGTATTTTTAAATGATAAAGGATGTTAATAGTGAATTTTAGGGGGAGGATAAAGCTTAAATCGAAAATACAGAAGATATTTCCAACCAACGGGCAGATAGCTTCAAAATACGCGATTCTCAGAGGCACAAAAAGAGGCCAAACTTCCATATTCTCATGGAGTTAGGCCTCAAAATAAGCATCACGGGACTTGCACATTCTAGAGTAAAATAGCCCCTGTTTTGTAAAAAAATCAGTGAAGAATGAAGAAAATCAGCTCCTTCATGAGGTCTCCAGCATCGGTATTCGGGTTGTCCAACCCCTTACTTTTAGCGTCAATCTCACGTAGTTTGCCCAAAATCTGGAGAGTTTTTTTTGCCGTGTAATTTCTCAAGCCCGCAAGATAGTCTTTTGTCCCCCATGTCGAGCGCAGTCCGAGAAAGCCTGCAAGGTTCTGCGGATCGTTCTTATCGGGCGCATAATAGGCAATCATCAGGTTCTGAAAGAAACCGAAAAGCAACGGAAGCAGCGAATAAAGTGAGCCCGCCTTGGGATTGCTGTTAAAATAATTGATTATCTGATTAGCTTTGAACACATCCTTGGAGACAATGGCGTTGCGCAATTCGAAGGCATTGAAATCCTTGCTCACACCCACATTCTCCTCCACTACGCTCGGCGTCACTCGCCTGTCGTCTTCAGGGAGCGAGATCAGCAACTTGTCGAGTTCAGACATCATGCGATTCAAGTCAGCGCCGACATGGTCGGCCAACATGCTTGCGCTCTTGTCATCAATCGATGCATTCTTCTTTTTAAGATAATCGCGGATGAAAGCCGGAAGTTGGAAATCCTTGAGCTTCTTACTCTCAAACACCACCCCCGTGCGCTCAGCGGCCGACACGAACCGAAGTCGCCGGTTCATGGCCCCGTTCTTATAACAAATCACCAGGACGGTCGAAGCCAATGGCTTTTGGGCGTATTTCTCCAATCTGTCAAACGACCTCATGCCCTGTGCCTCCTTCACGATCACCACACGATGGCTGGCCATCATCGGATATGACATGCAGAGATCGGCAACCTTCGCCGCATTGGTGTCGGCACCGAAGACTACCGTCTGGTTGAAAGCCTGCTTATCGGGGGCCAGCACATGTTCCTGGATATAGTCGCTAATCTGGTCTATATAATACGACTCCTCGCCCATTAATATATAAATAGGTGCGTAATGTCCCGCCCTCAGGTCTTTCATGATGGCGTCGAACGTGATGGTAGGCCTCTTTTCCGGCATAATTCTTTCTCTTGATAATTGATGTATCTCGCGGCAAATGACTATCTTTGCACACGAACCACATGCAAAGATAGTAAAATGATTCCGTTAAACCTCCCCTCTTTCGACATAAAATTGCAAGGCTCGCGCAAGCGCCCCCGCATTCTCGACGTGCTTCGCCGCAGATACGTGGCCCTGACCCCCGAGGAATGGGTGCGGCAAAGCTTCATCCACTACCTCATCGAGCACATGGGCTACCCGCAGGCTCTTCTTGCCAACGAGGTTCCCCTGCGGGTGGGCGACAAGCAGCTACGCGCAGACAGTGTGCTTTACGATCGAGACTTGCGGCCTAAGATGATCATCGAATACAAGGCCCCAACCATAGCCATCACCCAACATGTGTTCGAGCAGATAGCCGCCTACAACATCTTGTTGCACGTAGACTATCTGATGGTTTCCAACGGCCTCGAACACTATTGCTGTAAAATGGATTATACAAGTAAAGAATGTTTATATCTTGACCACATTCCAAAATACGAAGAATTATGACAAATCACCAAGACGGGCAGGTACTTCCTCAACGCCACAAAGCACCACACGAAACTCCACAAATGCCGTTCCACAAACACCCGCAAAAAGCGGAGCACAGCCCTAAAATGCGAAAAGCCGTCCTTGCCCGAAGGCAAGGACGGCTTTTCACACGTCAGCACGTCACTTGCTGACGATGACCTTATCCCACTGCATCGTAACCTCGCGTGCTATTCTCACGCATGAT